>Ga0208012_1000551_pt1 | contig 12474 bp, 13 predicted proteins | sample 15BtaG_FD_184090 | JGI IMG/M metagenome (GOLD analysis project Ga0208012, IMG submission 184090) | Marine viral communities from the Subarctic Pacific Ocean - 15B_ETSP_OMZ_AT15312_CsCl metaG (SPAdes) (version 2) | ecosystem: Environmental > Aquatic > Marine > Oceanic | place: Pacific Ocean... | reverse complement strand
TGCCGTCAACTGGATCTGTATATAATGGTAGTTTTGGTGATATTCCCGACACTTGTTAGTTCTCCGCTATATAAGTAGTTTCAATATCTATTATGTTTTCAACTTTTCCAAGAACGGATCAATGTATACGGTTTCTCCTGCTCCGTTGAGGCAAGTGAGGAAGGTTTGCAGGGTTGATAGTTTTGTTTCGGAGAGCATGTCGAATAGATTTTTTCCATTCAGTTCAGGATAGGGTTCTTCGGTAGTAGGTCCGTGGAACACAGAGTCGTCCGATAGGGCTGACTCTTGATAGAGTGCCAATGAAGATGCTATTTCCTTTATTGGGAATGTTTTGGAGAATAATGTTTTATACTCTTCGCTCGCCAACAGCTTTGCCTTTAGTGACGGAAGGACATCATCTTTATAATCCCCATCTTGCTCGCATTCTGCTAAAATAACGGTACTCGTCATAACAGTGTCGTCAGACACATTTGATGAATATTGAGACATGCCGCCTTGAGTGTAGCCGCCCTGCTCTGTACCCTCTATTTTGGTTATTCTTGCCAATTCGTAGATATAAGTAACTTTATTGTCCTGCACATTTGCTCTGCCCCAAAATATAAAACTTGGCTTGTCATGCTCTTTTATCGGCACGATGGAGTCAATATCCATAGCATCGTTGATATTTTCAACCTCTCCAAATACCTTTTCTACAATGAAGTCATCCCAACTTGAATAATTCCAGTTCAATTCAAGCGCAGATGAAATATTCTCTTTTATAAGCGATGCTTCTGTTTTTATCATCTCTTCCAATGCTTGCGAGCCCGAATCTATCTTCTCGATATCACTTCCTATCAGTATTTGTATCTCATTGTATTTTAGGGCTGTATCTTTCATATCGGAAAACAAGTCTCCGTCAAGAGCGTCGAACGAGTTTTGATATCTACTGGTGTTGTATTTTATTTTCTTTTTTATTATCTCTACAAAAACATCGTCGTCTATAAAATCTGTTCCATAGACATCAAACACCTGTATCGCTATCATTGCGCTTTCGACTATCGCTGTTCGAATGAAAAGCCTTAAGCCAGATATAGTTCCCATTCTTCTTAATGGCGATAGCTTGTCGCAATAATCATCGGATAGGCTCAATGGAAATAACATAGATAAGAGTTCTGATGATTCTTCTATTATTTGTGAATATCCTAAAATATCTTTTGTCGGATATGCCAAGGCATCTAAGTCGGAACCAGAGGATCTACCGTTTGATATACTATTTGCCATTCCCTCTACAATTGATTTGTATACTTCGCTGTCCTCGAATCCGTCAGTCAATATCTCCAACTGCTCAAACTGAATATCTTGTAAGTCATCGAGATCTATTATATCTATTGTCCCTACTTTATGTTCTTTCAACATTCCTGTGGAAATAGTTCTTCCCAATGCTGCCTCGTTATTGCCTATCGTATAGTCGGCACTCGTATATAAAATTCCCTTTATGCTGCCGTCAGTTTTAGATTCTACAGTGACAATGTTATCTGTGTAGTCATCGCTTCTCACCACATTTGTTTCGCCCGTGTGTGTGGTTTCTATGTGTGTTACCCAGAACTGTTTAGAGTCGTTGTCGTTTGTTATAAAGAATTCAATATCAACATTATCTGGTTTTGTGTAGTTCTCATAGTCATCACTATCAATATCGTCGATGGTATCCTCTTCTCTTCCACTGCGGTGGTCTCTCTCCTCGACGGCGCGTGCGACTTTTCCAGCGCCTCGGTAATATTTTCCATATTTATCACCCTTTTCCCCGTATCCATCTCTCCATAAATATCCTTGTGGCATACGCTCGTTGTATTCATCTAGGAATCTCTCCATCTCTTCGTCGTCTTCGCCCTTCTTTTCTCTTGTATCATATCCTGAATCAAAATCCCCGCCGTAATAATACGGTCCAAACTTTTCCTCTATGGTAGTTATTTCTACTATCTCACTCTCGGCGTACTCTGGTTGAGTGTATCCTATATTGTATTGTATTTTTTCAGCGCCATCGTTTGCTTCAGCAAGTTGAAACAATACTTTGATATTATCAGATATTTGCGAAGGATCGTTTTCTCCAGTATATTCGTAGGTTTCTGAGGTTTCGTCAGTATAATATGTGAGATTTTTCCATAGGGCAGGATATATGGATACTGCTCCATTGAGATTACTTATCGTCGAGCCATACAATCCCTCGATAGCTGTTTTCATAGCATCGGCAATAATCGGTGGGGCTTCTGGTATTAGTGAATCCTCTGAGCCAAACAAGGATGGAAAATCTGGAAAGATTGAGCCGTCTTGGAATGACTTGAGGAGTTTATGCATTTTCTTTATCTTTTCGATAAATCTACTTTTTTCTATCGACATTAGTTCCTCTATCTCCAAATCGGATAGTAACGAATCCTTCTTTCTCAAGAAGTTCTTTCTCAATATATCCTGATTTGAACCATCTCCTAAGTCGCACATACTTGTTACAACTGGGGTTGACATGGAAGGATTTTCTAAGTGACTCCCATTCACCATTTCTCCGAGTGCAGAAAATACGTCGGTGACATCTTCTTGGCTTTGGAATATCTCTGGGTTGCCTCTGTTTAGGCAATCAAATGCAAGTTCCACAACATCGGCTGGTGCCGAGCCCTTGTACATTGAATAAAGTTCACCTGACGTCAATACAACTTCTAAGTCTTCTGTCCCTTTGCGGAACCCAGATATAACATTAGAAATGAGTTCTGGAGATATAAACATTTCTTCAACCATTCCAGTGTTTGGATTTGGGAGATTTAGTGATACACCTGTTCCAGAATATACTGCTGTGACGGAACCTCCCCAAACCCAATTTCCACTGGAGTCCATTGATCCCGCTGTCTTGGAAACAAAGTTTCCAATCACTCCCATAAATCCTGCGCCGCCAGCAGAAAGAGCAGCGTCCTGCCACGCTTGTCCATCTTTGAGCAACGAGACGTCAATGCCTATTGTTTCCGACAACCATGATGTGAAGCTGTCTGTAAACATGTTTCCTATTGCTGCGCCTTCTGATAGCGATGATATCATTTTACACACATTGTCGAGGAGACTCATTATCAAGGAAACAAATGAATTTATCAAAACATTATAAAGTTGACCTAGAGCCAAATCAATTGTCTTTGCCAAGTAATCCGTTGTAGGAAAGTTTGTTGGTATTGTTATCCCTTGGAACGCTGGTATTCCGACTCTTAGTTGAAGTTCGTTTTCGCAACCATCGTCTGGTTGACACAACCCCTCCAGTTCAACAGCGCCATCGGCAGAAAAGAACTGTCCTAAATCTGGATCGTCAAAGACTGATGTTCCAAATTTTGTTATAGACTCCTCTAACATGCATTGTAGAGATTCCTCAAGAACGCAACCCCAATTCACCTTCTCTAAAACATCATTCATTACTTTTTTGAGAGCTTTTTCTGCTTCATGTCTGTCTGATACGGCTTCCCACATAGAGCCAAGCGTTTCTTTGAGTTCTTCCGCCCCTTCTGTTGAAAGTCTCCAGTCGCCGATAAACTGCTTTGTTTGCGCTGCCGCTCTTGCAGCTTCCGCTCTGGTTGCTTTATTTATTATAATTCTATTTTCGCTACTGACGTTTTCGTCAGGTTTGCACGACTTCTTGTCTAGTTCTAAAGTTATTAGTTTCGCTAAGTTTGCGAATGAAAATAGGTTTCCGTTGGCATCGTATTTATCCAACCCATCAAGAGTGTTCTCCTTTGTCTCTATGACTGGGGTTGGGTAAGTGTATTGAGTCAGGAATTCGAAGATGTCGAAGTCGAGGCTTAGTTGTTTTGTCAATGCATGTGACATATTCCCAAGTTGAATGAGATAGTTCACAGTAGTTGAATGATTGAGTGGCGATGTTTCCAAGAAACAGTCGTACCCTATCGTGTGTTTGTTTCCGTCTATTAGTACGAAGACTGGGCTATAATTGTAGTCAAATCCTACCTCCATTAGAGATTCTACATCTGCATCACACTCTTCTTCTTTTATGGCTGTTGCGGTGACGGAGTTGAGATTTAAATATCTTCTTATTACACTCTTGACTTGTTTTAGTCTCTTTATTTCTTTGACGATGTTGATGTTCGTCATGTATTTATTTGCTTTCGCCATCTTTGGAAGGAAATCTTCCATGCTGGTTGTAATATAATCTATGTCTCGCTCGTAGTTTTCAACTGAAATGAACGCTGATAGATATCCTTCTGATGGCTTGTTGATGTCGCAGGCTGTGTCATTTACTGTATAATCGTCGAATGTGCTTTTTGGTATTTTTACCAATACTTTCATTCTCGCACATGCTCGTGTGCTTATAAAATTGTCTGGAGTTGATGCTGCGTCGTATAACTTTGTCGGTGTTATGGTAATGACGCTTGCTTGAGATATTGTGATTTCAACGCCATCTGAAGCGACTTGTGACAGTGACACTCCGTCAGGAAAATAAACTTTTCCATAAAACCTTATTAGCCTATCTATTCCATATTTTTTTGCCTCTAATAGTCTCGCATCTTTTTCTCCGCCGAAAGACTCGTATTTGCTTTTGACAGCGATACAAAGGTTTCCGAAGGAGTCTTCAAATGGGACGCACTCGTTTAGAAGACGCCAATCTCCAAGTTCTTTGAAGTCAAGTATGTTCATGTTAGTTTACCTTGTTGTATTGACTACAAATGTATTTTGACGAAGCGGGATTTAGATACCTGTTGTGCCATGTGATATTCATATTTATCCGTCCTTTGAAGTTATCAACCATCGCCTCTGCCGTTGATATGGCGGCATTGATTCCAGCAGGGACGCATTCTATAGAAGGAGTCGTTGGTCCTCCAACCACAGGTACGGACACATGAGTATGCGATGCTATAGTATTGTTATAGGAAGATTGATCTTTCAGGAAATTAAGAACGAGAGAACTAAGTTCGTTTACCTTCTGCTCCAACCCTGCCAACGCCTCAACCATGTTGTTTCCCCTTATCATTGGCTGAAGCCCTTCGTCGTCGTTTCCAGCCATTATCTCTATTCCTGATCGCGTAGATGTTGTTAGTTTTATTCCCTGTCTTCCGATTATTCTTATGGCGTCAGCCTTGATTCCTATTCCAGACTTTGCCACGGATCTATTTGCTCCCCTTAGTGCGAAGTTGTCATCTATGTCTGTTTTTTGACTTATGTAGATTCTTGCAGCATCGTTGGAGAAGCTTGGATCAACATTGGCATCATGATCTGGAACTGGTGCGCCTCGTCCTACAACTATATCTATTGAGCTTGCTTGAGTGTGCCCCTGTCCGCCATATCCAGATGCTCTTGATGCTGGGCGATCTCTTCCGAGGACTATCCACGAGTTCCCGTGTTGGGTTACTCTTTCACCTGTGGCGTTGATATAATTAGGAAGTGGTTCCTGCATGGCGCTACAAAATACTCCATTGTCATCTGGTAGCGCCTCTATTTGAGCGGGAGTGAATCCGTTGTAGTCTACTGCGTCTATTGTGTTTGACATTGTATCAGGTAACCTCTGGGTTTACTAAAAGAATTGATGGAGTGTTGGTTCCAACCCCTGCGGTTCCATTGTCCAAGAAGGGTGAGAAACTTGCTCCAGCGGCAGTATCCCATCCTGGGTGCAGTGTGTCGAACTTATCTGGTAAGTGTGCGTTTCCATATCCTATCCAAGAATTAGTTTTGCCGCCAGTTAGATAGTCTGAATGAGTTGTTAGACTTGGGAAATATGCGTTCCACCAGTTGCTTGCTCGCATTGGGTATTCGCCTCCGTCTCTTTCTCCACATGCGTGGACTCTCTTTACTATCGAGAACATTGTCTTTTGAGAATGCCAAGATTCCGCCCAGTCTGGCTTTTCTTGCCCAGTCCAGTTTCCCCAATATTCCCAGTGCCATCTCTCTTTTGTGACTGCTCTTATGAATCCATACTTCCACGCATTCATCGTGAGCCATTCAAACGGCTTTCCATTGTCCCTTACGACATCAAAGTCTACCGCTATTCCATTTTGATGATTTGAGTATCCTGCTGCCGCTGCCAAGCCTCCTGCGCTTGCGAGTCCTTTTTCTTCAACAAGTGCTTCCTGTTGTTCCATTGTTCGGAATCCACTGGATGTCCATATGGTTACTCCATTGGCTGCCGCAGCGTCTATCATTGCTCTCAGATACACTGCAACCTCTTTTATTACCTTCTGTCCGTTATCGAACTCAACGAACTCTCTGGCTGTTCCGATTTTCTCACCGCTTCTATATAAGTCTTGTCTGTCGTCGTCAATATCGTCCTCTGAAATTGTTGCTGGTTGAGCAGTGCCCATAGGTGGACCTGCGTCAGACTTTGATATATCGGCGCAAGTAACCACTAATGCTGGGACTACAGAGGTTGATGCCGCAGTTGGTACTTGGTTTGAGGATTCGACTCCCGAGAGTGGCGATGAGTCACCTTCTGTCTCTTCAATGCCTGTTTGTTCTTCTGCCATTTTATTTTATAACCAAGTTAATAAGTAGTTTCTGTCTGATGTTATTAAGCATTCCATTTATCAAGAGCTTGCGAAAATGTTTTAGCGCTTTGTTCCCAATGTCGGGTAATACGCACACCATCTCGTATTACATAACCTTGGCTCTTAAGAAGCACTAATTCTGCCTCATCGAGGGCGAGATTCCAACTATGATAATAGTTCCACGTCATTAGCTCTGCCATCTGTCCAACCGTCCCTACGAGTGCTTTCCAGATTGAAACCTTTCCTGCTATAGTCTTTCCAAATGTCGTCATGCCTCTATTCAAATCACTGAAGCCAGCGAAAATTCTCTGATCTCCGCCACTATCACGATAACACGTCATATAATCAAAGTCAGAAGGAGTGGTGCCTGAAAAAGAGGTAGTATCTAATTGAATCCCCGCAACATTATAATTTAAGAATCTAAATCTAGGTTGTTCGTGAGCTATAATTAGCCACATTATTCTTTGCACATCGTCAGGCTGTCCCGACTGTCGTATAGCATCCATCACTTGTTGTGACGTTTGCTGTGGTGGCCAATATGTTGCGCGTTTTTCCAAATGAGCATATGCTGCTGCGGGAACTGCACATTTTCTGAATGTAGGATCGTCCTTCGGACCACTAGGTGCGATTGCATCTCCAGTCGGATGTTTGACAGAAACGCCGCTCTCGTCACATGCTCCGAATCCACCTCCTGCTGAAGGAATTCCTCCCAATTCTAATATGACTGCATTGGCGAAGTCCCGTTCATTGTTGATTACGTTGACGACATATGCCCCGCCGAGGTGATTTCTGTTTTCGTAGTCTATCCTTACGCAGGCTCCTTGCAGTAGATCGATTTCTATCGCAGCATCATTGACGACACACTTTGTAAATCTCTCAACATTGAAAACAGTTGATGTTCCTTGAAATGCAGGAAATTCTGCAACATTTCTTGTGCTGTCTGGTAAAACCCATACCCAATACTCTGGGAAGTTTGACACATATGTCGCAGTCATAGTCTTTGTCTGAACTGGTGTTGCTCCGAATCCAGTAAGTATAGCAAGCGCAGATTCGAGCCAAGTTGTTTTTTCTTCTGGCGTGGTGGCGGTTGGGGTTCCTGCGACAGGTTGAAGAACTATTGCCTTCTTGGTTGGGTTCGCAGATTTGAGAGTTTGGTTTCCGCCTTCTTTACTCTGATTATTGTTTAGTGCCTTCGAAAGAGACACTGGCTCCAGATTCCTAGTGGAAGTTATTGACTCTGAAGATTCTTCGTCATAGTTCAGAAGCTTGGCTAACAAACCGCCTATGTCTAAGTTACTTGACATTATCGGAACCGCTTAGTAAGTCAAATATCTCTGACTTGTCTATGTCTGATAGTCCAGTTGTCTTTTCGTTTTGCTTCTGTATTAGCGCTACAACTTTGACTAGTTGTTCGTTTGAGCGTTGGAGCGTCTCTACGTATTTGGCGGCGATGGTGCCTACCTCTCCGTGTCTTGACTCATCTACGCCAAGGTAGGATATCAAGTCGCTTAGGAGGGACTTCGTTACTTCTCTGTCCTTTCGTATGTTCTCTATCGCTTCTTCTATATAGTTGTCTTTCTTTTTCATCTAAAACACCTCCCTATAAATAGAAGTGATAAAGATTATATATCTCCATTTACCCAGTTTCTCTTGAAATGACGATATTTCTGACGCAGTTTGTTTAGATTATTGACAACCTGCTTTGTGTTCAAGCCAGTAAGTTCCCTGAGATATAGATATATTGCTTTTTTATTATATATCATCTCGTCCTCATCTATGGTTGTGAGGAGTATCTTTACTGCTTCGAGAACTTTCTTTTCGTTTTCTTTGAGCGAACTTGTGTCCCAAGTTTCTATTTCTTGCCACAGGTGCTGCCAGAACTCTAACTCTTCTCGCTCTTCGTGATACTTGTTTCTAGATGCTATTTTGTCATTGTCAAGCGCTTTGGGCATCTCGTCGTATAGAACTTCTGTTCTTGCTCTCTTGGCGTTCTTCTTCACCTTGTGAATGAACCAGTTCTTGGTTACGACGCTAAAATAAGAGAATGCTTTTGATCCCTTTGTCGCATCGTATTTGCCTAGAATGGTGGTGAGCCAAACTTTACACTCGTCTTTTAGTGCGTCGATGTTTGGGAGGGTTGTGAACTTGTATGTGTAGACTATTTTGTCTACCATTTCACTAAATGCTGGACCTATCAAGTCTACATATAGTTGGGTTCTAACCTTTATGTCGTTGGTTGCGACGTATTGTATGATAGCGTCTTCGTGTACTTTTGTGAAATAATGTCTTCCTGACTTTCCTCTACGTCCCATATATTATTCTTTTTCCTGTTCTTCATCTTCTTCTGCTTCATCTTCTAATATTTCGTTTAGAGTTGATATCTGAGTTGATACGTGTTCAGCGTGCTTTAATAACTCAGATAAAGTCTCGTCTCCGAAATACATTTCCATTTGGTTTACTGCGTCTAGATGTTCTTTGAAATCTTCACTGATGACTTGTATTGCTTCTGCGTTTTCCTGCACGAATCTCATAGTTCCTAGCAGTTTGGTTGCGTACCAAACCATTAGAACGTTGAAAGAGACGGAGAGTGCTAAGAGTGCATAAATCATTGTTTCGGTGTCCAGTTCTTCATTTCTTGTTTATATGTTTTGACTTCTTCTTTCGCTTCCTCAATATGTTGATTTACGATAGAGCCAACTTGCGCTTCGACGTCCTGCTTCTTAGCTAGATTTATGAACTGAGGTATTCTCTTTACCTCGGTACTATTGCAATCTTCTTTGGAGCAGGCGTCTACTGTTTCGCCAAATGAGTGTGAGACTTCAAATTCGTTCTCGCAACTCTGGCATTTGTATACGTACCTCGGCACTACTTTGTGAATTCTTCAAAGACAGCGGTTGCGTCGGAAGTGTTTTCGTCTTGTGCGTCAACTTCAACAACGGGAGGATTGTTTACAACAAGTCCATCATCTGTGCTTTGGAAGTCGAACCCTTGTAGAACGGGAACGATGTCTGTTTGATTCATAAGTGAGTTCTGTAGCGCCATCATTACGGCACCGAGTGCTTGGTTAGTTAGTTGCATTGTTGCAAGCTCCTTTGTGTTTGTTTGTAAGTTTATTATAACATGATACAGATAATATCTTAAATATCATATAAATATAAACACTAAAAGTAATTAGTCAAGTGATATTTTTATTACTCTCGGGAATAATCGTCTTCAAGTCGCACAACGTCATCAAGGTGAGGAGTGCTTACTTCTATTACTTCTACATTATTATAGGTTGCTCCAAAGCGATGTATTTGACCTGGTTTGACGTGGAATGATTCACCTGGCAGTATTTGCATTGGCGTGTCATTCTCGTCATAATTATACAGGACGCCCTTCAGTACATACAGCGTCTCTTCTTTTATCTCGTGATATTGTTTCGAGAGTCGGTGTCCAGCCTTGATAAAAAGAAGCTTCCCAACGTAGTCATCGGTTTGTGCCCAGTGTATCTCGTATCCCCAAGGTTTTTCTATTTTAGTCATTTAGTCTCTCCAATTCGTATTCTTCGAATCTCATTTTGTCATTGTGTTTGGTGCGATAGACTTCGTATGTCGTCAATGGTTTGTCATAGAAATCATATGAAAAAGTTCTCAAAACGATTCCAGTTCCTGCGTCCTTGATGATGCCGTCGGCATAGGGCTCAAACCATTTCACCATTGAGCCAACTTCAAACACTCTCTTTCCTTACGAACTCTAAATCCGCTTCGTACATCATTTTAGCGAGTCCGCTAAATTTGACTTTTGGATGCCAACCCATTGCTTGTTCTGCCTTTGATGGATCTCCAAGGAGGAGTGGAACTTCGTGTGGGCGAAACAATCTCTCAGATATCTCTACGTGTTCGCCTACATCAAGTCCAGCGTGTTCAAACACGGCGTCCAAGAACTCCTTTACCGAGTGAGTCTCGCCAGTAGCGACGACATAATCATCTGGTGTATCCTGTTGCAGCATCATCCACATTGCAGCTACATAGTCTCCTGCGAAGCCCCAGTCTCTCTTAGCATCGAGGTTGCCTAAATAAAGCTTGTCCTGTAAACCCAATTTTATACGGGCGGCTGCAAGGGTTATTTTGCGGGTTACAAATGTCTCTCCACGGCGTGGCGACTCGTGATTGAATAGAATTCCGCTGGAGATGTGTAGCCCGTAGCTTTCTCTGTAGTTTCTGCAAAGGTTATGGGCATAGACTTTGGCGCAAGCGTATGGACTTGCTGGAGTTAGTCTAGTTGTTTCGTTTTGAGGGTTCTCTGGATTATCTCCAAACATCTCTGACGATGACGCTTGATAGAAGCGGGCTTCTGGACAAGTGTTTCTGAATGCTTCCAAGAGTCGGAGAGTTCCCATTGCGACGAACTCAGTTGTTTCTTCTGGCGTTTCAAATGATACTCTTACGTGCGACTGGGCTGCTAAGTTGTAAATCTCGTCTGGTTTGTGTTCGAGGAGGAGTCTATGTAGGCATCCTGAGTCGTTTAGGTTTCCGTATACCATTTGGAAGTTTTCATTTTCCATTAGGTGGTTTACCCTGTCTGTGCTGATAATAGACGTTCTTCGCTTCATAGCTACGACTTTGTAGCCTTTGAGTAGAAGGAGTTCTGCTAGGTATGATCCGTCTTGTCCTGTTATTCCCGTTACGAACGCTGTCTTCATTATTTTACTCCTCTGACGTTTGGATAGTTGTTTGAGAACCATTGACAAGTTTTCTCAAGCGATGTTTTGAAATCTGAGTATTCTTCTTTATTCCAGCCCATGTTGAGTAGTTTTGAGTTGTCGGATGGCTTTCGCATCTGTCCTTTTGGCTTTGATGTATCCCAAACAATGTTTCCTTGATAATCAAGTATGTCGGCGATAGTCATTGCTATGTCTTTTATTGAATATTCATTAGTGTTGCCAACGTTTATTGGCTCTATTCTATCATATCTTTCTAATAAAAATAAGAGTATTTTTGCTAAATCTTTTGAATATGTGAATTCTCGTAGAGGAGTGCCGTCGCCCCATAGAACTATGTCGCTTCCAGATTGTTTCGCTTCATACACTTTTCTGATAATCGCTGGTATCACATGTCCATTTTCTAAATCAAAATTGTCGTGTTCTCCGAATAAGTTATTCGGGACAGCGGTTATGAAGTTGCTTCCATACTGCTGACGATACGCCCTTGACTGAACTTCCAACATCCTCTTTGCATAAGCGTATCCAAAGTTGCTCTGGTGTGGTGCGCCGTTGTGTATTTGATCCTCAGTTAGAGGATAAATAGCATTGTCTGGATAGATGCAAGTAGAGAGAAGTGATAAGACTTTTCTTACTCCAAGCGAGTGCGCTGCAAGAAGAACGTTGGTGTTTATTCTTATATTGTCGCTATAAAAGTCTGCGACGTAATCGCTATTGCCTTTCACTCCGCCTACTCTGGCGGCAAGGTGAATAATGGCGTCTGGATTGTGTTCATCAATAGTCGCAATCGTTGATTGGTAATCGGTTAAATCGCATTCCAGCGATCCGATTAGGATTAAGTCGTGCATAGTGTCGATGTTTTTAAACGCAGAACCTACCATACCCGATCCACCTGTTATTAGGATTTTCATTATCACATATTTTCCAAAGTCTCTTGATATAATGGACACCCAACATTCCACGGTTTAAAATTATACCAATAATGATTAATGTTTATTTCATAATTACCATGCAGTCCTGAATTAAAAGCGCCATTGTCTGAAAACTCAGTATATCCTGCGCAGTGATTCCATCCAAAACCTACCAACTCATGAGAATAGTCATACTTAGCCTCTTTTACATAAGAATTAATCAACGACTGATCAGTACCAGGGTAAATAAATTTTCCGTCTCTCTTAAGTATGTCTATTTTTCTATCGAAGTTTAAAAAGTCTGGATCTGAAACTATCATAACTCCCGTATTCAAAAAGTCGTAAGGAAGATTATCGCAGTGGT
>Ga0208012_1000550_pt1 | contig 12478 bp, 10 predicted proteins | sample 15BtaG_FD_184090 | JGI IMG/M metagenome (GOLD analysis project Ga0208012, IMG submission 184090) | Marine viral communities from the Subarctic Pacific Ocean - 15B_ETSP_OMZ_AT15312_CsCl metaG (SPAdes) (version 2) | ecosystem: Environmental > Aquatic > Marine > Oceanic | place: Pacific Ocean... | reverse complement strand
ATTGAAAGTATAATATAATGGTAGGAATAGGATTAGCAATGGGAGTTGCGGGCGGCCTTATGAAAAAGGGCGCGAAGATTCCCGCATACAAAAAAGTAGACCAAGCGCAAGAGCAAGGCGCGGCGATCTCCAGCAACTTGGCCAGCTTCAGCAAGGCCAAAGAGCTGGCAGCCAAGACCAGCGCAGCTGACCAAGAGATACTGATGGCTAATCTGCAAAAGATTGACCCCAACTATCTTGCCAACATCAACAGTGCCAGCGGGGCTATTGGCAATATGATCGCCGGTAATCTGCCGATGGCCGACCAAGGTTTGTTGATGAGGCGAGCCGCTGAAAGTGGTATGGCCGGTGGTATGAGTGGCAGCCAAGCGGGCCGCAATCTTGTGGCACGCGATCTGGGATTAAGTCAGATGAGTATGGTGCAAGCCGGTTTAGGCGCACATAACACCCACCTTTCAACCTTGCGAAACACCGCCGTCGCTAACCCGATGAGCGTAAGGTCTTCTTACGTTGACCCCACGCAGTGGACGCGCAACGCCATACAAGAAAACCAGTTTGCATACGGGGCAGCAATCGGCAAAGCGAAGAACGATGCCGCCAATAGCTTTCAGAACAAGTTCGCTGGAGGTTTGTCCGGTGTTGGAGGGATGATGGCTGGGGGGATGTTTGGAGGAGGAGAAGGAGGAGGAGGAGGCGGTGGCCTCGGAGGGATAATGGGTAGGATGTTTGGGGGCAGTGGCTCGGCTGCCACAACTCCCAACCTTGTTGCCTCTAACTGGCAAGCCCAACAACGCCGGACAATCGCCAACTCTGGCGGGTACGGTGGAACCTCGTAAGGATTTTTAACTATGATGGATGAGTTTTATAAAGGGGCTGAGCTGGGGCTGCGTGTCTCCGGCCAGAGACAACAGCAGGAACAATTCCGAACAAACCTTGCCGAACGTGCGAGGCAGTTTGACTTGGGCCACGAGATACAAGTGGACTCACATAATCTGCGGGAGCGCGAGTTTACCCACAAGCAGGAGCAGTCCGTGATCGAAAACAAGTACCGCATAGCTGCCACCAACCGTATCGGATTGTTGAACAAGGAGGCGAACCGGCTGGCAGACAACAAGATTACCCACGAACCGGCATTAACCAACTACTCCATCTCGTTAACCGAATGGAACGGTGAAACCGAGCTGCCGCCTATGCCGCAGGGACTTCCCTCGGAACAGCGGGCCGAAGCGATTGAGATGCAGAGGGAGGCATCAGCCAGAAGTCTGTCGGGGAAAATGAACAAGGCACAAGCGGAGTATGAACAAAAAATGTCACAACAGTATTTTGAAGGATTCAAGTGGATGGATCAAAACGCGCCACTCCTTATCACTCAAGACCCGAACACGGGAACATATGGGTACGATTATGGGGCTTACCTTCAAGCAAGGCAGCAACAGGTCAACGAACAGAAAGCAATCGGCGTAATGGGACAAACGGGGCAGACCCCCGTTTCAGCATCACACGTTGATGAATACACGGGTGTGCGAACCCAGTGGGGGCAACGCCCCAAGACTATGACACCCGAACAACAGAAGTTTGATTGGATGACAAAGAATATGAAATCGTTTATGGACGAGGATGGGGTTCTGAACACAGCGGGAATGCAAGAGGCTTGGAATTTTGTTCGCGGAATTGAAAGGGGTGGGCTAGTGCTTGATCCCGAAGACATCCTCAATCCTCAACCGTAAACGATGCCATCTCCAACACTTGAGAAGTTACGAACCCATTACCCAGAGTTCGACGAGATTTCAGACAAGGACTTGACCGTCAGAGTTGGGAACAAGTACCCCAATCTGCTCAAAAAAGACGAGGAGTTCCTCAAGGAATATACGGACTACAGCACTGTATCAACTGGGGAAGAGTTACAGCACGCTTACAAGTCGTTCACGACTGCGGTTACTGACTCTGCTCTTGGCGTACCCGACTCAATCGCCATCGCTACCACAGCTCTCAACCGAGCCACCGATTGGGATGATGTTGTTGATCCCGACGAGACTCTGTCTGGGACGTTCGCCAAGATGATTCGAGAAGAGGTGGTTCCAGCTGTTACCCCAGATTTCTCGGAGTCTGAAACAAGGCAGATGGAGGGTGATTTTTGGTCAACCAAGTTACCTAGCGCGTTGGGGTCTGGTTTAGGGTTTATAGCTGGTGGCCTTGGAATCAAGCAGCTGCTTGCGGGTGGGCTGAAGAAGGGGGCCGACAAACTCACGAAGCACTACGCCGAGGAAGCAACCAAGGCTGCGCTCAAAAGCGGAGCCACCAAGGAGGTTGCGTCAAAAATTGGACAGAAGATCGGCACGCAAGTGGCAGCCAAGTGGTCTGCCAAGGTTGCAAAGCGGCAAGGGATTGTGGCGGTCAGCGCACTGGGTGCAGCTGTCAGCGGCCCCGCTGGGTATAAAGATGCAATCGCCAACGGTGCAACAGAAAACGAAGCCTTCGCTTCTTTTCTGCTAAACGCTGGCGTGGGTACGTCTGAGGCCATCCCAGTTGTAAGCTGGCTGGATCGCCTTGGCGGCAAGCTGGCTGGCGGGTGGAAGAGGGCACTCGTGAACGCTGGAAAAGAAGGTCTGGAGGAGGCGGCTCAAGAGCTGTTCCAAGGTGCGGCTGGAGACTACATCGCAAGGGACATCGTCCAGTATGATAAAGACAGAGAGATTCTGGCCAACCTCAAGGAAGACGCTGCCGTCGGTGGGACAGCTGGTGTCCTATTGAGTCTGCTGGCGAGCGCAGTAGGCGCAAAATTAAACCGTGCCGACTTGAGGGAAACCTCCCCTAGAACAGCATCCAAGCTGGACGAGGCAGAACAGAAACGAGCGCAAGCTGCATACAACGAGATGGCTTACGTTCCTTTCGATCAGCCGGAAACTGAAACGAAACCAAAGACGGAAGTTGAAGCGAAGCCCAAGGTAGCCACCCCTAAACCCGCCAAGGTAGAGGACAAGCCAGACACACTTGAGCCGGTCGTGATCCCGTTGCCAGACGAGGTTGATGATGTGCCGGACATCGGAGTGCCAACACCAGAGGTGGACGCAAAGATTGCTGAAGCGGAAAGCGAAGTGGGGGCAACGGAATCAGCTGGCGAGCCAGCTGGGGTAGCTAATGAACCAGCTACCCCAGCTGACACAGCTGCTAAAGTTGATAGTATTACCGTGGATGATCTGGACATCATCGCGGATCAATTGGTGGCTGAAGAGTTGGGGTTGGACGCAGTCTACCCAGTAGACCCCAACCGAGCGCAAATCATCGCGGGATTAAACGAGAAGCAGAAGGAGTATCTGGAATCCTCCATAAAGGAGGTGCGCGATACTGTTTCCCAATACAAGGACAAGCCTCAAGTGTGGAACGAGATCGTTCGGAAAACACGGGAGCGGCTTGGTCTGGATGTCGTTGAAGCACCTTCAGCTCAAGCTGAGACAATAAAGAAAGACGTTGTCACCCACGAGAAGGCTGAAGTGCGTGCGTCGTTGATTCAAAAGCTCACCGCACTGGCGCAGCCGACAAGCAAGATAAGAAGTGCTGGCCGTTTTTTGTGGCGAGAATTTCAAGGAGGCGCGGGCAATAGGGGTGCTGTGTACACAAACAAGCCTAAAGATATTCGCACGGGCCGAGGCAAGAACCAAACAACCGTAAACGGCGGTGAGTACCTAACGGGCTTCAAGGCAGAGGTGGAGGCTTTTGCTAAAGAGAACAACGTCAGTGGTGAGGAGCTGCTTGCTGAGTTAAAGCAAGAGGTTCTCGATGCAGCCCTTGCCACCAAGCCCACGAAGAAAGGGGTCACTCTCCAAGACAATCGGGCAAAGGCTTCCCGTGAGTTCTTTAATCTGCCCGAAGGTGAGACTGACATACTGGATGACCAGCTATCGTTAGTTGGGCCGGTGCTGGTTCCGGTTGGCAAGGACGGGAAGGTTTTAACCGCTGACAGCAAGGAAACAGCTCCGGCTGAATACGACGGCATTGATCGGTTTGGTCACGCTGCAAACGAGCTGGCCAGCCGACACTCAAAAGAGGCGAGCAAAATACTCAAGCGTGAGGAGGCTGGTAAGGTGCGAGGCTCCAGTGCCACCACAGTGGACGCAGCTGTCGCAGCGATCAACGAACAGAACGGCACATCGCTCACCATTGATGACTACTGGAACTTGATGGCCGACGCCATTGAAAGGCGACTTGCCGCCGTGGAGGCAAAGCAAAAAGGCACAGACCAAGTGTCGGATGTTAGTGTTGGGATTACCAAGCAATCCGAGGGTGACACAGCGGTTAAGGTGTCCGATCTCAAAGAGGGGGATTCGTTCACTCAAGACGGGAAATCCTATACGATTGAGCTGTTAACCCCAACGCTCCCGCCAGAAGGAGCAGACCTTGGGCAGTCGTATGTTGCTTTGGTTCTGGAAGGCACGCTCTCAAACGGTGGCCAACGTTACATTGACATAACGCTACCGGCTGACGAAACCGTTTACCTTGGCGACTACTCAACCTCTAATGTTGATTCAGCTGAAACCCAGCGCGAGGAGATTGAGAACGAGGTGGTCAACGAGCCTACAGACGTTGACGTTCCTTTCGCCACTGTTCCCGACGGGTTCCATAACGGCGTTGCCATCCCTGCCCCGTCGAACGATGCAGAGAAGAATGTGCTGGGCCGCATCGCCAAGCTGCTGCCACGGATTCAGAAGAAGCTAGGTGGGGCAAAGGTTCGTAACATTCTTATCAACCGCAGAGAAACGCTCCCTGCCTTCTCTGGCGCACGGGGTGGTGACTTCGGTTCTATCTACATCAATCCAGAAGTGATTCTCGCAATGGAGGCCAACGGGGTCGCCAACCTTGAGGACATACTCATCGAGGAAATTATCCACAACTACAACGGTCTGGCCATATATCACCGCTGGAACGATACCGGCAGAAAGGGTAGTTTTACAGAGTTCTACGAGGAGCTGATGACTGGTGTCTTCAGCGAGATGTCCGTCAACGAGATTGCCCAAACCGTTTTTTATTACGGCGAACAGATCAAGGGTGATCGGGTGGCCATTGCCGAGGAGTACATTCGCATTGCGCTGCAACGCAAGCTGACCGGCTCAATCAATGAGGATTTGTTTGGCCGCAAGGTAGATCAAGGTGGTTTTCTGTCGAAGATAATGGAGATACTTTCAAGGTGGTGGAACGGGCTGTCACGCGGGATGATGATTAAGTCACCCCGCATTCGCCAACTCAAGCGGCGTGTGCGCCGTATGATGAAGGATGATCGCGTGGTCTTCCCAATAATCGACGGAGCCAAGCTGACGTTCACCCCCGCATCGCAAGGTGAGTTTGAATTTGAAGGCGAGCAGATACTTAACCCAGAGGTTAAGCTCAACCACCGCGAGTACGAGGAAACCTACAAGGAAGAGAATCGCTTCGACGATAACACGGGCGACTTTATGGCTGCACTGTTCAGATGCTCACAAGTTGAGCTGAAGAAAGAGGGTATTAAGCGTCTAAAGAGGGAGACGATTCCCGCAAGTGATGCGGTCTTTATGGAAGAGCAGAAGAACTTGGACGTTCCTCTGCCGGAGGAATTTTACAGCTCGGCTTATGTCAATGTTCACGAGGCTCTGGGGAAGCGCAATGACTTGAACGATCTGCAAAAGGATCAAGCATTCTTCTACATTTACAGCCGCATCACCAATGCAGCCCGTGGTTTCATCATCAAGAAGAAACGGTTCGACCAATCCAGTATGGAAGCACTGGCCGGTTTTAGTCCGGCGATCAGCCGCAAGGTGGTGGATTACCAGCGGTTCGCCAGCGGGTTGACCAAGCGGCAAGTCAAGTCTGGTGACGGGTTGGTGACGCTCGATGTGCCGGTTGAACTGGAAGGCACAGACGCCACCACGATGCACGAGATGGTGTCGAACCCGATGGACACAACTCCCGACTTGGAGATGATTAACGATGAGCTGCTGCGTTACATCAACGATGCCACGTCTGCCTTGACCGGCTCAGAAAAGGATTTACTGCTGTTCGCCCTCGAGAACAATTTCGCTTACGGATGGCAATCTGCGTTCGCCAAGTCGCGGAAGGTCAGCCGATCCGCAGTCAACCAACTGTTCCGCTCTTTCCAAGAAAAGATGGCGTTGCAGCTGGCAGTCAAAAAAGACTTGGCTGTCCAGATAGGGGCAGACGTTCCGCCCAAGCTGAAAGCGCGGATACGGAAGGTGCAGGACGCTTATGACGTTCTGGACAAGAACCGAAAGACTGAGCGGGAAGCTGAAGATGAGGCAGCTGTCAAGGAGCGGGTCAAGGAGCTGACAGCTGAAGAAGCCAAAGAGCCAGTCACGCCGGTCAACACGCCTCGCAGTGTTGAGGTCACGCCAGAGGGCGAGACGATCTCGGTTGCGTCCGACATCACTCACCCCAACGTCCGCAGACTGCTTAACCTTCCACCGCTCAAGCGAGACGAGGAGGGTAGGATAGAGAATGTCCCGCGCACCGAGCCACTGCTGAAGGACAAGGGGCCACGAAAAATCACAGCGGCATCACTACCGACAGAGGTACTCGCCGAGGTCAAGGAAAGGGCCGAACAGATTCGCGCAAGGGAGGCTGCCGGTTATCGTGCTGACGAAGCAACCACGGCTGACTCATCCATTGAGCGCAACGACAGCCGCAGTGATGAGATCAAGGAAAGGATGGAGGCAGCTGCCGACAACACGGTGGATGCTTCCGAGGAGCGCAAGGAAAAGTTTAACGAGATTCTCGAAATCCTCAACCATCTCAAGCGTCAGTATCGCTACCTCGATCCATCCAAGCACGCCGAGCTAATCGAGGTGCTGAGACAATTTGAAGATACGCAGCAAGCCTCGCAAGCGATGGCCCACAGTGCGCTGATAGGAATCACCAGCGGCTTAACAGCGGATCAACACAAGTTCCTCACCGACATACTGGTCTATCGGGATTTACAACAATCCATCAAGAACGGTCTGTACCAGAACAACAAGGGATTGCCGTTCGGTTTCCAGAGCGCATCCGAGGTGGACTTTATTCTGCAAGAGGCAGAGGCAGACTTGGCCAAGCCAGAGAACCAGAAGGTTCGTGATGCCCTTGCCCGACGCAAGGATGTGCTGGAGGGACTGACCCGCGATCTGCAAAGGCGCAAGCTGTTGCCAGAGGACATCACAGATGCGGAGAACTACTTCCACCGCATCACGCTGGAGTACCGTTCAGCTGCCAAGAAGGATGACTTTACTGGGCAGACCGACGTTCGCACCAAGAAGAAAGGCTTTCAGAAGAAGCGCAAAGGTAGCGAGAAGGATTACACCACAGACTTTGTTGAGTCGGAGTTCGAGGTGCTGTCACAAGGCTACGCCCAAGCGCGAACACACGAGATTCTCGAACGCCTCGACAAGATGCTCAATCAGAAGTCTGTTATGAAAGACTTGGCCAAGCAATCCAACGAGGCGGCACTGATGAAGGTTGTACCGTTTGGAGACATCGACGCTTTCTTTGCACCGTTCCACAAGAACATAGCCATTGGTATCTCACAGATACAAAAGCTGATCTCAAGGGGGGGCATCATTGTACCGGCACGATTCGATGCAGCTGCCGAGGCACTGGACAGCGGAACCAAGCACCCCGATACATTCCTACTCCTCAAACACTTGATGGATGTCAACTCGTCTGGAGCCGGTTATGCTGGGATGATCTTCAAGGCGATCCGCGCCAAAGAGAAAGCGATACAGACGGCTCTCGGAAACGATTACAAGACGTGGCGCGATGTCGTGTCGGACAACGACGCGCTGACTATCTGGCAGCCAGAGGAGGGCAACTTCCTCTACAAAGGAACCGTTGCCTCGGACGCTGCACTTATCAAGTGGTACGAAGAGGCCAGCAAAGGCGACACTACCACGATTTCAGAGAAGGATTTACGCAAGCAGATGGTGCTTGGGGGCCGCAAATCAGAGTGGGTTGTCCCGAACGAGGTTGCCAAGCAGCTGAACCAGCTGGCTCCAGAGACATCTCGCAGCCCAATGGCAATGCTCGGCCAAGCTATTGGCAGCACACAAGCACAGTGGAAATTCTGGAAGCTGTTCAACCCTTTTGGCTTCATCAAGTACGAGTTGAACAACTTGACGGGCGATGCGGACGTAGCGTTCGCCTACGATCCAAAGATTTTCACCTACGCCAAGCAAGCATACAACGATCTGTACGGCTTTCACGTCAACAAGGAACCGCTCTCCAAGGATATGGAGGACTTGATGAAGAAAGGCGTCCTTGGTTCCGGTTATATGCTCCAAGACTTGGCCGAAATGAAGCCAGAGCTTGCCGTTGAGGCGATGTTCGAGGATTTCACAGACGGATTGAAGAAGAAGTCCGGCTGGTTTAAGGAATTTAGCAACAACTACACCAAGAAGGTCACAACATTTAACCAAGTCCGAGAAGATACGCTACGGCTGGCAGCCTACCGCTACTTCCAAGACAAGCTGGAGACAGGTGCAGACGTGTACGGCGCGTCCAAGCCCAGTGAACTGGCTCTTATTCCCGATAAGAAGGACAAAGCAGCCAAGATGGCCCGCGAACTTCTGGGCGACTACGGTGCGCTGTCTGTTTCGGGCAAGTGGTTGCGTCAACATATGTTCCCCTTCTGGTCTTGGATGGAAATCAACGCTCCTCGGTATGTGCGAATGATGAAGAACGCCAAACTGGAGGACAAAACGGGTTCAGCTGGGAGAATGGCGGGTGTAGCTGGCAAGAAGGCAGCCTTGAAGACAGCCAAGTTTGCGCTGTTAGCCTCAACGCTCCCGTTCTTCGTCAATATGTGGAACCGTTTCTTTATTGAGGCCGGTTTCGCCGATGAAGAGGACAAGCGGGTTATGGACGCACGCAACCAGCAACACTTGTTGCTCTACTCCACCAGCGAAGGGCGCGTGATCTCCCTCAAGATGCAAGGCGCATTGACCGATGCGCTGGAATGGTTCGGTGCTGGCAGCTTTTACGCCACCGCAACAGATGTTGCGCTGACTGATGCAACAGCTATGGACGCAGCGGAGCAGTATCTCACCGAGGGTGAGTATTGGAGGGGTGCAGTGAACCGTCTGGGTACATCCCTAACGCCGGTCATCAAGCTGCCAGCGGAACTTTTCACCAAGAAACAGTTTTTCCCCGACGTAACCAAGCCAGCACCGATGCGCGACAAGTGGGCTTACTTTCTCCAGAACGCAGAGATGAACTGGCCGATGATGGGCGTCAACGCACTCTATCAGCTGGGCAGAGATATGCCTTCGACCGGCGTCACTGGGGCTGGAAGCCCTGCCAGATCGCTGTGGAACTTCGTTGGCTACACCACCGACACCGGAGAGTCTGCTTACAACTATATTCGCAGCAAAGCGTTCGACTTTTACGAGGAAAAGGAAGGCGAGCAAGCCGGTTTCAACACCACCAGCAGACAAGACGCGCTGTACTACTACAAGAAAGCCAAGAAGTACGGCGACGAAGGTTCAGCAGAGACGTGGAAACAACGATACACAGACCTCGGCGGCACTAAATCTGGGATGAAACGCAGCGTCACAGCGTCCCATCCACTCGGCAAGATTCGGAAGCACAAGAAGGAGTTCTTGCGGGGATTGACCAACACCGAGAAGGAGATTCTTCAGAGGGCCGAGAAATGGTACAAAGAAACAATGGACTAGGCAGCCGAGACGAGCGAGTTCTCCAGTTTGAACAAATACTGGAAGCACTAATTATTGAGTTCGAGGGCGACCTCTACTACCACGAGGTGATCGGCATCCTACAGCTCCAACTCACCCGCCTCATACTGGAATCTCACAGCATTATCGGGGAGGACGCAGAAGATGACGAAGACGAGGAAGATGACTGGGGGAACTTCACGGCAGAACCCGACTAAGAGAGGGTATCGATATTGATACAAAGAGTATCGATATTGATACAAAGTGTATCGATATCGATACTCCATACCTAGTAGTAGTAGTAGTAGTAGGTATGTTAAGGGGAATCTGGGATGTAGTAAGCCTTCAGCTTGGGTAGATTCTCGATAGGGTCATACAGCTCTCGCTGCTTCTTGCGATCCCGATAACGCTGATCCCGAATCTTGTGAGGTGTTTCCCCACCTTCCCACTTCCCGCTACCCTTGAGGTGATAGCAATCGCGGCCACACTCGCCACACGTCCCACGGAATCCATAGATCGTGCGCCGTGGCCTCTCCCACTCCACCTTCTCTGCGTCCATCTCGTGCTTGCAACGGCACTTGGGGCAGTGGATCAAAATTCGCTCGCTCAATTTGTCAGAAACAATACCGGCTTACGCCTCTGCTTGCTCACCTTGCCAAGAAGACCTTGCATCACATCAAAGCGATTGGAACCCGTTGCACCAACTTTGACGCACTCGTCAACAACATCACTCAACAGCTGCTGCAACTCGAACGCCTCGCCTTTGCTCATCGATACCACCACGGGCCACTCCTTGCGGCTCAACCCGTAATGCGCCTTTCTCTTCTGAGAGATCGCCTCCATACGAAAGATGCTGCTCCGATGTTCAACCAGTAGCAAGCCGTATTCGCACAGAATGACACCCTCAGCGCATTTTGTAGCTGAAACAGTGTGAGGACAGCTGGAGCGTGCGGGTGAGGCCTCACAAGCTAAATTTAGGCAAATGGATAACCCCACCAAAATGGGAGGTTTTTGCATAGGTGATTATGGGTACAAATAAACAACAACTCATCAAGCGTTCACCAGAATGTCACGCGATCTTCCAAGAGGAACAACGGTCTAGTGAGGAATATGATGATTGGTCGCCAATCTGGCCGCACTTGTCAGACACTCCAGAGCAAGTCAAAGAGCGGATGGACGGTGATAAGTGGAGGCAGAAGGGCTATTGGGACGGGTTCTGGGGAGGAAGCAAGAAGGAGCGTTGGTGGGAGTGAGGGTGTTGCAGTCGTTTTGGTAGAAAAATTGTGTGTGGTTATACTATTATTCAATAGGGGGCTGGAAGGGGGGGGGCGGCCCACTCTAAGACTGGCCCCAACCCTCAACGAATGCCGCCGGTTCAACATCAACCCTCGGCAACAAACTCCGGCAATTGTGAGAGTACAGCAATATTTACCACCGGCTGAGCCTTATCACCGATATCAAACACGTTTGAAGCACGTTTGGCAACGTCTCCGGCTATCCGCTCCCGTGTTGCGAGCTGGTGCAGAGCCAGATCAGCTGGCGCGATAGCCTCAAGAGCTGCCAAAACGGCTGAAACGTCGTGCTGGATGCGCTCTTGAATACATTCACCCGACAAATCCCCTCCACCTTTCACCAGCTCCCCAGTTTTACGCGCCGGAGCCACACCCCGCGCAACACTAGCCAATACTGTCTCTGCCCGTTCCCAGCCATCAAGTTTTACACGCCGACAAACGCTGCTTTTGTTGCATCGCAACACCTTTGACACTTCAAGCGGAGATTTGCCTTGCAGATACAACCGCCGCCCCAGCTCCCAATCAATAGCCATCGCAACACCGTACCAGCTGACCAGCTGACCAGCTAAACATTTGTTTCGGTTTTTTCGAGAGATAAACAGCGGCAGCAATCACGCCCCGCACAAACACAACGAAAGGAAACACAATGACACAATCGCTGAAAAGGCAATCTAAGATCGACGCACTAGAGAATCGCTTTAACGAGATTCACGATGCCCTTCTCAAGTATCTAGGGCCGGTTGAATACGGACACGCAATCCTAAGCGACAAGCACCCAGAAGTCAGACCCCTGCCCCTTCTCAACCAGAACCGGCCTCATCTCGTCGAGCTGCATTCTTTGACTCGGAAGTACCTTAAGGAAGCGTCTGAGGCGCGAGATGAGGCAAACCTTCTACGGAAAGGCAACGCAGCTTAATCCAAGCTGCCACACAATCCCCCTTCCACACTCAACCGGCCCCGCTTGGAGCCGGTTGACTGAGTGAGGGACTCAACCCCACTTCAAAACACAACGAAAGGAAAACAAATGACAAATAATCCACAGTTACTCAAACACGCTCAAATACTGTCCGCTTATTTATTCCGGCTAAAACTCACCGACGTTGACAGCCTTGCGCAGATCGTGAGGGACAGCTGGCAGCTGTCGCACGTCGTAGGAGGCGCGGCAGCGTCAGCGCGAGCAGATCGGGAAAGCCAAGCGAAAATCATCGCAATGTTGTCGCGCATTTTGAGCAGCGACTTGGACAACATCGATAAGCAAATTGAAGACTCACAAGCCGCCGCAATTTCCGACGAGCTTGACCGCGAAGAACGCACGACTTGTTCCCCCGTCGATCTATTTTGAGCCACAACCCACAACACGAAAGGAAAAAACACAATGCAGACGAAATCGCAACACCGTCAACAGCTGTTATTGCTGACTGCAAAGAACCAGCCAGCGACAGCCAACGACCAGCCAGCCAGCCGAGCGGAGTCTGTTGCGTTTCTTCGCCAGCTGAGGGA
>Ga0208012_1000548_pt1 | contig 12505 bp, 11 predicted proteins | sample 15BtaG_FD_184090 | JGI IMG/M metagenome (GOLD analysis project Ga0208012, IMG submission 184090) | Marine viral communities from the Subarctic Pacific Ocean - 15B_ETSP_OMZ_AT15312_CsCl metaG (SPAdes) (version 2) | ecosystem: Environmental > Aquatic > Marine > Oceanic | place: Pacific Ocean... | reverse complement strand
TATTAAACCCCTCTTCGTGCATCTTAGCATTCAACTGTTGAATTACTTCTGCTGTGAATTTAACATAGTACTCGTTACCATAACCGTCTTTTCTATAGATTAATTTGTCAGGAACTAATACAGCACCCAATACCTCTCTCTTTTCTTCGTCAGAAAATTTGAATGTAGCTTTATCCTTATTGAAGTATATAAAATCACTTTCAATAGCTGGATAGTCTACCAGACTAGTTGCCATAATACCCTGACTAAAATCATCTAATGTAATATCGTAAATAGGTAAATTCATCTTAGTAAGTGTATTAAAAATGTTTATGTTATACTTTATATAGACAATTAGCCACAGAAATTTCTGTAATTAACTGGTACATAGAAAACTAAAAAGTGTGGCTACCCCAAAAGCACCAAATCTACTGATATAGTATTTTTTCGTTTGTTGTACTTAATGGAGGGTTTATCTATGTTTATCATTCTAACAACTGGACTGCAACTACCACCGCCAAACTGCTTATAATAATTATAGTTTGTTATGTCAGTCCATTCACTAGTTGTTGTAACATCAGTTCCGTACTCAACATCATAGGCGTCTTCATATTCACTCTCATCAGGTATTACATTGTACAAATCACTATTACCTTTTATAGCAGTTGCAGTAGAGTTAACTAATTGCTGTAGCTTCCATTCTGATATATTAGCTGGTATCTGAACTGTAACAATATCCTTCCAATTATTCTGAAAGGTTTGTTCTCCGTAACCAAAAGTTTTATTATCAGCTTTTAGCTTTACGTTGCTTATACGCACTCCCTCTATTCTATTGTTATCACCAGCCGTATCTCCACTCTCAGCTACATATCCACTACCATTCTTGCAGTACCAATATCCACTAGACCTTTGTCCAAATACATACATATCCGACTCAGCATATCCTTCTAAGTAATGTGATGATGAAGAACCAAACGCATCATAAGGAACTCCTATATTTATATTACTGTAATACTGATTGTAAACCCTACCACCAAAATAAACACTAGCTATAACATCGTTATTATCAATGTTAACTGTAAGGTAATCTTCATTGTAATTACTATAAGTTAAAAATGATTCATCCGTTTGATTGTTTACATAAGCATCAAGCTTACCATTAGTTAGTTTCTGCTTAGGGTTAAAAAGTAAATCTACCCTCTGACCAACATCAAATCTTCTATTTCGTCTTACATCCATTATCCTAAAAGTTTTATACTAATTTCATATGTACTTGTTCCTCTTTTCTTTTCAATGGAGTTGGATACTATATGCCCTTGTCTTACCATAGGATTATAACTACCACCTCCAAAAGCTACTAACTCATTAACACCATCAGGTATACTCTTTGTTGTGGTATAGTCTGTATCACAAGATATAACAGCTACTGCATCTGACATTAATAACTGAGCAATAACATCAAAGTTGCTTTCGTTTATAACAACCTTTATTGTGTCAATCGGATTAACCTTGTAGTTAACACTATATTTACCATACTTTGCAGACTCAGAACTTGATATGTATTCAGATATAAAAGCACTTGATATAACTGGACTACTACCACCTTCAAATAAATATATCTTATCACTATAATCCTTTATGTAATTATTATAGTTACCATTAAAACAATCTTTAGGAACTTTTATACCAACAAAACCACTAGCGTAAGTACCACTATCGGTTTCGTAACCGCCATCAAAATCGCTGTCAGACTTTAGTGATGATATCTCACCACCGAATGCTGAACAAGTAGCTACATCTACATCAATACCCCTAGACTCTACGGGGTTGCTCACAGACAACATATATCTAGCTGTATCTGAGTTTGTATTGCTAATTAATGATGAGTTCCAATGACCATCATCTCTTGCTTGACTAGGGTTATACCTTATGGATACCATATTACCCCTTTTAAATCTTTCGTTTCTATAACTATACATTGCTTACATATTTTTTAATATTCAATTTAACAACTGACTTCTCTTGGTCAAACATAAATCCTTCTATGCTTAACACCTTAAATATCGCGTTAGAGTCATCCAATCCAAATATCCTTATCATTGCTCCATCTAATATAGAACTCTTCTCCTCGTGGCTTAAAAGACCCTCTACGCTGATTGTATCTGTATCATCGTCTAGCATATATTTGAAGTTATGATATAACTCTATTGATGTATCAATTTCACCATTATCATTACCTAGTAGTAGTGTACCACTTCCGTTAGTTTTAGCAGTTTTTGGAAGATACATATTACAAGAGATGAATTTTTCTTTTTCTGTATGATACTTAGCACCATTAGGCATATATACGTTCTTTGGTGTAAATGATGAGTTGCCATCTTCTCCTGTATCAAATGCTTGTATCTGATTCAATCTAGGAAGAACAGTTACTGATGATGAACTTATATATCCAATCATAACAGGTATATCGTCAGGGGATAATTGTTCGTTATTACTTAAACCCCATAACGCGAAATCATTTATAAATCCTAGCAAACTAGTAGAATCCTCTGCATCTAAAGAGTCTCCAAATATAAAAGGAGTAGCAGCAGCACCTAGTGTGTCTATAGATACTGATTTACCGTCATCATTAATCTCTTGCTGATAAACGTCACCTGAGCTATAATCTTCTACACCATCTATATCTAAGGAAGCTATCTCACCATTCTCATTCTTATATGAAAATTCATTAACCCTACCTGTTACATAATCTATCTCATAAGGTTCTCCACTAGATTCATACATATTAACTATCTTAGTATGGTCATATCTATTATTCCAATTGGATAGTTTTAAATCACCGTTAGAATTATACCAAAAACCTAAGTTAAACCTTTTAACAATACTCTCCATTACTGTACTAATCTTCACTTCTGTGAGTTTTAGTGTTTCATTAAAGTCAATCTTATCTGTGTGTGTATACTGAAATTTACTTACTTCGTATAGATACTCTCTTCTTAAAGGAGTGATAGCTTCCATAGGAAACATATCTATTTTAGGTATATCATTAGTAGCTATACCAACTTCTAAATCAGGTCTTGAGTTCTGAAGTATATCAAAAGCATCAACAGCCTCTAAAGCTCCCATTGCTGTCTGTATAGTGTCATTAACTCCTGAGCCATATGTAGTATTCCTTATATCATTAAAGTAATAGAAGTTAAACTTATAATTAGGTCTTAACTGTAAAGCACCTGACGCCTTAAATTCAAACTCTATATCAAAATTATATGTAGTTAAGTCATATACTCTATTAGTTAGATTCTCTGTAGAGAACTGTGGCTCACCCTGACTATCGTAATATGTAATTGATTCATTGAATTGTAGGTCTTCCTCTAAAGTTAATGTGCCTATAACTCCACCGTTCTGTATAACCTCTAATACTAAATCTACTGAACCTTGTGTACCATCTGTATCTATATAAGGTCTGAATGCTTTCCAATCAGTAGTAATCTCTAGGTCTCCTTGAAATGTTAACCTGTATTTCGTATCTGATGTCCCCGTTAATTCTCTAGCGTATGTAGGTAATAAAGGATATTCAGAATCAACCATAATTTTGTCTTGCTCTATACCATAAGCTGAGTTGTTATTACACACAAAGTCTACGTATTGATTAGCTTCTATCACAGCATCGTCTGCGTACCAATATCCCCATTTAGCATTTCCGAATCCTCTATTAAGCCATCTAAGGTATAATGAGTTAAGTTCTACAGCGTATTTTTTTACAGGTATATATATGTATAACTCACTAAAACTAGTACCGTTAAATACCTCGTCACTTGACTTTATATCTGTGTCTATATCATAATAACTAAATACTCTATCTATAAATGTATCCAGCCTACAAGTTAATAGTAATTGGTTTATAGGCGCTGTTACTTTAGCAGGATATATAGACATCATACTATAATCTTGTCCTTTATTACTAGAACCATTAAAGTCAGCAGTAGTAAAGAACCATTGGTATTGGTTAGGTACTCTAGGTATATTGCCACCAAAGTCCCAATCAAATGAGTTACCCGCAGTCATTCCAGCTAAATCTAAAGTATCGTCCTTCATTTTATCAAAGGAAGTTTTTAGTTTATCATATAAAGTTACGTTAAGCCCTGCTTTTAATGAGTTGTAACGTTGTTTGTTTACACCAATCTCGCCAAAGAAAGGAGTACCATACTGTGATACCAACTCAGCAGACTGTCTATTCTTTATATCAATGCCTGATATATTCTTCTCTGTAGCAGGAAGATTCAGACTAGATACTGTACTAACTATATTAGATGCATCGTCTGAGAATATCTGATAGTCAACAGACGCTTTTGCATCTGCTGACAAGTCCATTGTTGTGTTGTTTACTTTCAGTTCCATTAAAATAAGGATTTATTTTTGTTTCTAACTGTTCTATTTCTTTCGTATGAATCAAGGTCTTTCTCCGTGATAAAGGCTCTAACAACTGTTGGTTTATTTGCCTCTATATTAGGAGTCTCAACTTGACCACCGTTTGCAAAGTGAGTAGGATTATATCTAGTATCATTATTAATAGCATCTAGTAAAGGAAGTGTGTTTGCATTTACTGATGATTTCTTAATAACATACTCTCCGCCCTCCATTTCATATCCACCGTGACCTGCAACTGTAAATGGTACACCGCCTTGTGCGTGTGACTTACCCTCTACTTTACCACCTAATGCAAACTTTAATGGTGAATACTCTCTCTGTGAAATCGCTGATACCGCTATAGCTGTTTGTGCTGCAACGGCTGCTGCTGCGGCTATACCTGCGGGTAAACCTGCAGGAAGACCTAACTGACCTACTGTTGTTGCAAACGCCTGAGCTGCCTTAGCTAGACCCTCTAGTATTGCATTCCTTTGGTCAGCTTTCTTCTTAGCCTCAAACTGTTTCTTTGCTATTGCATTAGTATCCCTTATTTTCTTCTTCTCCAATATCATAGCCCTATGATTGTATTGCTCTGTTGTAAGCAAGTTCTTTTCAGCAGCTAATCTTAATTGGTCTTTCTCAAATGCAGCTCTATTAGAAATATTCTCTTTATCTCTATCCCAAGCAGCTTGTTTCTGAGCATCCATCTCATCAGCAAATTGTCTATAGGTATCTAAAGCTTCATTAAGGTAGTTAGCATACTTAGCTATATTATCCTCTAGCTCACTCTTCTCAGGAACAAAGGAAGCTAGTTTATTCTCTTTAGTATCAACATCTTGCTGTGCATTCTCTTGTTTAATACCCAATTCTACAACTTCGTTCTTAGCATCTTGTTCAGCATCAAGGAATGATTGGTAGTATTTAACATACATTCTCTTCAACTCTTCAGCTTGTTCTGTATCACCCGCAGCCTCTGCTAAGTTAATAGCTTCACCTGTGTTTGCCATCTGCTCCATTAGATTGCCTTGTATCAATTCTCTACTGTTCTGTATATCACTTAACTGAGCGTAGTACTCACCATCAATAGCTGTTCTAACACCGTTCAAGTAATCTTTAGTATACTTCTTCCAAGCATCGTATGCTTCCTTCTTACTTAGTTCAGCGTTAGCTTCGTGAAACTTTGCAAACGTCATAAGGTCTTGTAATTCATTAGATTTAATAGAACTTAATGATTGGTCATCAGCTTTCATTTCAGATATAAGTCTATCTACCTCTGAACTCCTAATAGAAAAGAAATGGTTAAGGTCTTTCTTAAAGTCCTCAAATTCTTTCTTCTGTTTCTCAGGGTTACATATATCTACTCCTGCTATTTTAAAGTAAGCACATAATGGGGACTCTCTAGCATCTAGTAATTTACTTTCTAGTGCTGCTTCTGTCTCTAGTACATCACCGCTTTTTATTCCTTCAATTAAAGCTTTTCTCTCTTCTTGAATTTTATTATACGCAGCTATAGCCTCCTCGTAATCGTGATTCTTCTTAACGCCAAGTAATAATGATTGATTCTTTGCTATAGTCTTTTCAACTAAGTCCTCTCTAACTTCTACTGACAATAATTGTCTTCTATACATTGCCTCTATCTCAGTATCATTTTTGTCTTTTAACGATAGTGTTTTCAAGAACCCTGCTAAATCTTCTCCATTTTTCTTAGTAAGCTTAACTGCTTCTTCGTTTGTTATATCCCCCGCAACAACTAACGCAGCTAAATCCTCAGTTGCTATCTTATATTGGTTTTTATATGACTCTATCTGATTAGTTATAAATGACTTGGCGTCTACTTTAGTGGTAATGTCGTCTACTCCTTTAAGAACTTCCTCAAATTTTGCAGCAAGAACTTTATTTGCTTCGTCAGTACCTAAATCAAAGAAGCTATCAAAACCCTCTTGAATAACGCCTTTAGCTTCGCCTGTCTGAGTAGTGTAATCCCTTTTAAACTTTTTCATTTGCTCAGGGGTTAGTATCTGCTCTAGTATAGCTGAGTTTGTTACTTCCTTGCCCTCTTCTTTAAGTACAGCTCTTGCCTCAATAACCTTTGCGGGAAAGTCAGTTATCTCTATACCCGCAGCTTTAAAGGCTCTAGATGTCTCTCTTAGGTCTCCAAATGGGTCTTCAAATTTTTGTCCTGTAACTAATGCTTTAAACTTAGCGTAAGCCCTAGCCATTTCAGTTGTTAGGTTAGTTGTTGTTCTAATACTTTCCCACATAAAGTTTGAATCAGGAACAATAGGTTTGTTCTCTATTTCGTCTCTAATTTCTTCCCAACTGTTAATAAGGTTATAACCTGCCAATGCACCTCTCTTACCAAACAACTCCACAGCTTCAGCTAGTGACACACCTCTTTCAGCCATATCCTCCATAGCACCTGCAAAGCCTCTACTATCGGATGATAGTTTAAGGATTACGTTTCGCATACCTGTACCAATCTTAGATGCTCTAAGACCAAGTTCTGACAGTCTACCAATCATATTACCAACCTCTTCAATCTCTATTCCTGCCGCATAGGCTGCACTACCTACATACTGCATTGCAGTCTGCAAGTCTTTAACTCCAATTGGAGATGTTCTAATAGTATTAAAGAATGTTGTTGCTACTCTATCAGCTTCGTTTGTTGATAAACCAAACTGATTCATAGTTGTAACCATAAGCTTACCTGCTGTAGCTAAGTCCTCACCAAGTATAATAGATAGTCCACCTGCTTGTTGAGCCAACGCTTGTATCTGCTCAGTAGACTTACCAAGCTTAGCCATCTCTATAGTAAACTGTGTTGCATCTTTTGTTGCAATGCCGAATCCTACACCAAGACCATATATAGTATCTGTAAGTACACCAACCTCTGCTGAGGTCTTACCTGTAATTACACCTACTCTGTCTATAGCAAGCTCTAATTCCAATATCTCAGTAAAGATAGCCTTACCTAGCTCTATACCTTTAAATAGTAAAGCACCTGCTGAAGCATATCTTGTTACAGTACCAAATGCTTGTTTCCATTTACCAACATAACTTTTTCTTCGCTTGTCTTGTTCTTTTACGGCAGCCTTACCAATATTCTTATGATAGTTCCTCTCTACCTTTTCTAGTTTCCTAAAGTATTTTTTATCAAGAGATTCCTTAATTCCAAGAATCTTCTTGTATTCTTTCTCGGTTAGCTTTTTACTAGCAGCAGCGTTCTTCCTATTGCTGTCTTTAAGAATCTTAGAGAGTCTATCCAACTCCCTTTTATAACCTCTAAGGTCTGCGTTAGTCTCTAAGAGTAACTCTAACGCTATTTGATTTTTTCTATTCCCCATTATATTAATATTTTTACTTAGGTAGGTTATTCCAACCCTTTTTAAATTGATATTGAATTAAATGCCTATGTTTTGATAACAATGTCTCTTCCAATACTTGTCTATCTTTCCCTCTAACGTCTAACTTCCACCAATCTCTGTCAGGCTTGTATTTACTATTCCCTCCTCTACTTTTTATCACAGCAAATGTAGCTGCGTTCCATTGCCAATTCTTTGTTGGCTTAACCTTCTCATATCCTTCTCCATCTTTTTTCTTCCTTACATAATACACTTCCATTCCCTGAGCAGCCTTCTTCTTTAACCATCTCCTTATAGCATCAACGTTACCTAGTTTTACTTTAGGGTCTGCAAAGAAGAAACCGTACTGCCATCTCTTTTGACTTGTTGATATAGGGAAGTCATATTCATAACGAAACCTAAAAAAATCTCCACTCTCATCAGAACTAACTTTAAATAGAGACTTCTTTATAAGTTTAAGCCTACCACTCATCTCATTATTGTCTTTAAGTCTGCTTCTTATTAGTTTAGTAAGTACCGTAGTACCCGCAGACATAGACGAAGCAACATCTTTCTGAGTCTTCTTCCACGTCTTATCTACCTTTTCAAGTAGTTCTGTGAAACCAACCGCATCCCTTGAACGCTTACCACTATCCTTTTTATATATTAGTGCTTGTGTTATCATTAGTACTTGATTCTAGTTACCCTATCTAACGCTATGTCTAATGAAGAGTCTATTACTGTAAGTGTCTTATAGCGAGCCTCATCACCTATTCTTGTTGTTCCAAAGCTAGATGATTCTAATATAGTACTTTCGTTTTCTTTATAGTTCAATCTACTTGTTAAGTCAGTAAGGAAAGCCATACCATTAGCCCAAGATTGTAATACATATTCTTCATTATCTCTATTGTTAACCTTATCAACAATCATTATATCAAACTTAATAAAACTGTTACTTCTGAATAAAGCGAAGTCAACAGGTATTATAATCAATTCTCTAGAATCAGCATTAGCCATCTTTTCTAATACCTCCCCCTCGTCAACACATAGGGTAACGCTAGACACCAATTTGGTATCCAACGCTGCTTGTTTGATTGTGTTATACTTTTCTAATATGTTTGTGTCTGCCATTATCTTTTAAGTTTATTCGCCATTTCCTGCGCTTTGTGTCGTTTATAATCTATTATACCTTTCATTCTTAAATAAGCTAGGTGAGGAGCTACGTCACGCATCTTCATCATATATATAGCCTCGTGCTTCAATATATCATCGGATGCAAGAGAGTTAACTATAGTGTACCAATACCAATCTCTACTAAACTTTGATTCAAATGATTCTTCTTCCACTTCCTCATCTTCCTCATCATCCTCATCTGCTTCGTCAGGAGTCTTATAGAACACACCTGCGAAATCTTCCTTTACAAATTTGTTTCTCATATCAGAATACTTTATGCATTCCTCTATAATATCTTTAGCCTCACTATCAAGTACATCAGTCCTTAACTGAGTTTCTTTATCGTCATCTGTGTTATCAAATGTCTTGTCACTTAAAGGTCTTAGTATAGCGTATGCTAATTCCATTAATGATGTGTACTGATTGTCGTGTGTAGTCAACGCTCTCTCAGCCATTATAAATTGCCCGAAAACCATATTCTCGATTGATTTAACGGTATTAAATGAATCAGTCAATGGTATTGCTACATTCGTATCAAAAAGCCTTACAAGCGATTTAGCACTTATATTTCCATACTTCTTGGTTAGGTATGACTCAAGGTCTCCTTTAGCATTAATATAGTCTATCCACTTCATATTCTATTCTTTTTTATCGTTACTACCAATAATCATACTAACTATAGCTATCATAGCAGTCATAATACCAGCGACCACATCTCTTGTGTGAGCCTCTAATGCTTCTCCACTAATAGCAACCCTTAAAAACGTAAGTAATATAAATAAGGATATTGCTGTTATAATAATGACAGACAGCTTGTATTTTTGTTTGCTATTCACTGTATCTTGGTTGAAATTCTAAATGTATATGGTCAGACTCAACGATTACGTCAAAGTCTTCTGTAAGCCTTTCTCTTATGTCAGAAGCCACAAACTCTACTTCTGCTGGTTCAAAGTACCTTGTTCTCAAATCTAAAGCACAGCCATTGTAGTGTAGACTTGTAGCTGAATGCTTACCATCTGTTACGGCTGTAACAACAAGTTCTTCTCCGTACTTAGAGTATACACTATCACAAACCATTAACCCAATTAATAACTCAGGCTTTACACCCATCATTGTTACTCCATCTTTTATTTTCATAGTTTTATATTTTAATATGTTGTTATTATACCAGCTCCTGTCTCTTCAAGAACTGCGTAAGCTGCTATGGCTAAAGACATTACGTGGTCATCGTGGTCAACGCCTTTGTTAGAATATTGTAGTCTGCCACTCAAAGCAGAACGCTTCGCCTTGTAACCATACAGCTCATTAATTAATATACTATTATCAGGTATACTAATCCGCATTTTATCAAAAAGGAATCGAAGATTACTGATAACTACTCCCTTCGTTTCAGTTTGCATACCTAAAGGGTATATCTTGTAGGAGTCTTTATAGTCGTCTTCTAATTCCTCTATTAACAATTCTTGATTATTCTTTTCAATGTACATAGCTACTAAGTGTTTATAGTACTTATAATACATCCTCATTATTCTATCTTTAAATTCCTTATGCGTTAGTTTATCTTCACGCATATTGAAGTGGTCTATTTCTATAACTTCGTAATCTTGATTCATAACTGTTAGTACAGTAAAGTCATTGCTCACGCCTATGTCCACTCCAATAAAGAGTTCATCGCTGTCATTGATTTCTACCTCCTCCTTTTTTATACAGATGTCCACGTTAGAGAATAGCGTGTCGTCTGTTATGAACTGTGCGAGAACCTCTCTATTGAACTGGTCTGTCGTCATAATATCCTTGAAGACACTTATAACCTTATCCACCTCCTCGTCCTCTAGGTCTCTGTAATCCTTTTGAATGGACACTAGCTTAGTAGGGTCAAAGTCGTTATGACCTTCTTGTCCTTTTAAGAACCACTCATAAAACCAGTTACGTCCATTAGGTGTTGATGTAATTACCATAGTACCATTTGTACGGGTAATCATAGGAAGCAATATCTCTACTACTGTAGATTCATTTATAAAGGCTGCCTCATCTATATATATTTTGTGAGCCTTACGTCCACGTAGTGTATCACCTTGTTCTGCTGAACGTAATGAAAGCACAGAGCCAGTGTTCTTAAACACATACTCTTGTTCTTTATATCTAATTGATTCAAATATAAGTTCTTTCATTTGTTTATGGTCTTCAAACAATGTATCTATGTCAGTCATAATACGTCTATTGTTATCATAGGTAGGAGATATAAAAAGAATCTTTTGAGCCTTTCCATTCATACCTTGATACAACGCATCAATCATACTTGCATATGTTTTACCAGTCTGTCTACCAAAGTTAGCTAAGGTAATAACTGGTCTAACATTATGTATTATATCAAGTAAGTCCAACTGTGGAGGTGTGGGTTGATACAGTTTTATGTCTAATGTTGTTGAATCCATTAATCTAATTCCTTGTGTGATATGTCTATCGTTTTTGTTTCTTGTGCTTCAGGTAGTTTAGTGAAGTCGTAAGTGCCATTAAGAGTTATGTTCTTCTTCTCAACTACTTTCTTTTGACTTGCAATATTACCATCAATCATCTTATTAATTTCTTTCCTTATATCTAATAGTAGTCTGTATTTTACAGCAGGCTCTAGTTCGGGGTCGTTATTTATGTTGTCCTCCATCTCATATAAAGCTGCTATACTACCCGCTTTATTAAAACGTGGGTCATTCTCTAACTCTGCCGCCAACTTTCTTACGGCTATACCAAACGGTGAGTCCTTCTGAATATCACGAACAATATTACTCTTAGATATTCCTACGGCCTCCGCAGTTCTGTAAACGTTCAACTTCTCAGGATACAATAAAAGAAACTTCTCTTGTTTGACCGTAAGACCTTTATCACTCTTGGCCTTACTTAATTCATTCCTCTTACTCATAAGTTCAGTTTTTTTATCTTAATCTTTGTATACTCTATATAGACAATTAGCCACAGAATTTTTCACAAGTCATTCATAGTCAACAATAAAAAAAGTGTAGCTCAACTTTTTCACCCTAGTTAGCTAGATAAAATAATGTGTGCAACGATATTGAGGTATAAAACGTCGGAAACGTAGAGTATAATCGGAAAGTAGGAGGTTGTCTTATGCAAGTCACACCTCACGCGCGGGGTTATCTTTTCATCAAAGAGGCAAGTCAGAGACGGTCTTATCTATGGATTGTATTGGAGGTTAACAATGAGTCATATTTCATTAACGTGTGATGCAACTAGTGTAGTAAATAAAATGCATATAAGTAGGCTTCACCTTTCTCTCCCCAATGCGTTTTTTTCCCACCGTACTTTAGTATCCTTGTCTTCTTTTAGTCGTGTACGTTTCATTCCCGTCTTGGTTTGCCTATTGGAAAGGTTCGACGTGAGCTAAGCCAAAATGAAATGCCACTATATAATGTTTCTTTATTATTTGTTTCTGAAAGACTCTGTTAATTTAACCGTTGTATGCAACTAACCTTTCCAATAGGCAAACCAAGACGGGAATGAAACGTACACGACTAAAAGAAGACAAGGATACTAAAGTACGGTGGGAAAAAAACGCATTGGGGAGAGAAAGGTGAAGCCTACTTATATGC
>Ga0208012_1000547_pt1 | contig 12517 bp, 23 predicted proteins | sample 15BtaG_FD_184090 | JGI IMG/M metagenome (GOLD analysis project Ga0208012, IMG submission 184090) | Marine viral communities from the Subarctic Pacific Ocean - 15B_ETSP_OMZ_AT15312_CsCl metaG (SPAdes) (version 2) | ecosystem: Environmental > Aquatic > Marine > Oceanic | place: Pacific Ocean... | reverse complement strand
TGTGGGTGTGGGTTTTATAGATCGAGGACGGTGTCGGCGTCGATTTCTAGGTCGTCGAAGGGATCATATGGTTTAGGGGGATCGTATGGATCAAACTTCGGGGGGTTCTTTATCGCTGAGGGTTTTCTCTCGGCGTAGTATGGGGGTTCATATCCTATATTGTTGTAGTGTAGGATTAATAAGTAACCCGCCATTGAACGCTGACACTGACTAGCGGCGTATCGTATGGAGTTTAGATCGTATTCAGTGAGTCTGAACGTGAGTAGTTTATCTTTTGGGACCTTTGGAGCTCTTTCGTTTATCATATATTTTTAGGATTAGTCTGCATTCGGTGGGTCTGTGGTGAGTGAGGCGATGTGCTAGGGATAGGGTCGAGTTGATTAAGGGTCGAGTCTCGACCGTCAGTGTATCCCTTTGCATAGGACTCTATAATAAGGGATTCGATATAGTTTTTTAGGTTGCGGTGACGTTCGTACGGCGTCAAGTCTTCCGATACTTGCAAGGCAAGGAGTATTTCTGAAGTACGACTACGCCACCAAGGCAAGTTGGTGAGGTGAAGTCGTGGCTTTTTCATAGCGAGAGGGTTTAGTGATTAGGGATAAATGTTAGGAAGTCATGAAAGGTTCCTGCTGATAGATCTTCGAAGATTACGGTACATGTTTCATGATCTTCAGATAGCACGCCGTGATGAGCTGGGAAGTTGATCGGGGTGCAGATTAGGGGATGTGGTATTAGTGGTCGCCTTAATGGTTCTATTAAGATGTGTACTGTACTGATAAATAATAGAATGGTGATAACTATCAAGCACGCTTGTGCGGTGCTCGATAGTTGCGGTTGATCCTTTTTCCATTCTGATGGTGTAGGTTTATGCATACGTTATTATTATATTTTTATAAAGTTTTCACATTCTAAACATTTAAAGCTCGCTAGTGCTCCATCTTCTCCATCCCAATCTAATGATATTTTTCCACTTTCCTCTTCCATTACATTAAACATAGCGGTTTTAATAGAATAGACTTGATGGATATCTTCCTTGCAATAAGGACACATGATTGTAGTTTTTCTCATACGTTATTTATTTAAAAGTTATTTAAATCAGCTATATATGGGCTTTCATTAAGAAATTTTGCAAAAGCTTCTTTTGCCTCGTCGTATTCAATCTCATATTCTTTCACTAGTATTCTATGTGCCTCATGAGCTGGATGCATGCCGTTGAATATAACTTTTTGATAGTCGTTTATTATTTTCAATGCGTAGTTGTTCATATGTTTCTCATTTTTCCGTTTGATTCAAATGTGTATTCATTTGCCTTTATAGCATCTATGATACCTTCGTCACTTGTCAGATAGTTGTACTCTTCCCGTAAATGTTTTAGTAAGTGTTCACTGAGCTCATTATTTAGGTATTCTTCGAGTTTTTCGTTTTCATTATCAGCATTTTCAGATCCTTGATCAATCTTCTCATATCTTTTAAGGATATCTTGTGCTAATGAATACAATTCATGTGCTTCTCCATAATGTTCGAGTATCAAATTTGCGGTATGTTCGGCTGACGTCATTATTCCACCCTCTACACATGCACCACGGTCTAGATTGAATCCCTCCACTTCATAGTCAAGCGATTCTTTTACGTTGTCATAGGTACATGACCACCAATCAAAATCAGTATTCATGTCCCTATGTTCATTCAGTACCTTTTTTTGCACTTCTTTTGACAATTCATCAAAATCATACAGTTTTATTGTTATTGTTTTCATACGTTATTTATTTAAAAGTTATTTAAATGAGCATTCATATCTTCTCCACTTGCGCTGTATGAAATAAACTATATACCTTTGGGAACACTTGCACATTATCATCATCATCATCATTTGCACTTGCCAGCCATGTTATGCCTTTTATAATAGACTTTTGACCTTTTTTTACTTGAAAGCCTGACTCCTTCCATCCTTTGAATGTTTTTGTATCTATGTAAGGCGTTCCCTCTAGACCATTTTCAATTAACTGTTTTTTGATTAGAATGAACGATGTATAACTTAATTCAGTTTCCAGCTTTTTTGCCTCCTCATACGACGCAAGATATTCGTTCTTTTCTGCTAATTTTTTTGCTTCACTCCAGCGATTACGCAACCCTTTATAATATGCCTGCTTTTCTTTTTTGGTGTATTTTTTCATACGTTATTTATTTAGTGCGGTTATAATCCGCTAACACAAACCCTACAAATAGGGCAAGTGTCAGAGGGTTATTCTTCTTCTGGATAATGTTCGGGACAATGAGGCTTATTATCTGGATATGTGTATGCTCCGTTTTCGTCGAGTTCCTCCTTGTCTATGAGTACACCGCAAACGTGGCATGGTAGTTTCTTAACTTTACAAGCGGGGCAAATCGGATAGCATGCTATGCCGTCCGCTTGCAGTCCGCAATGTGTACATTGTTTATTCATATGTTCTATTCTGACCCCTTTGATTTAACTTGTATTGTAATTCTATTTCCATGAGTGTATTCTCTACTTCAGCCCTTCCTTTGTGGTTGATTGGCATTTCATCTAAAAGCTCACGGAATCCCTTGCGTACTTCTTGGATAGTTATACCTTCTTTTAAGAAATTCATATATTTTCTATTTTAGAGTACAGTCTATATTCTTTCTGGAATACTTCCGCGATTTCATCTCGTGATATATCGTATTCCTTCAAACTTTCTACACATTGATAAATATCCCCCGTATAGAAACATTCATAGTTATTCAATTCGTACTTGATAAGCTCCTCCCTTTCTTTTGTATCTTCTAATAAGTTTCGCATATATGCTTTATGCTCGTTCATAGCATTCATCAGTACCTCATGAAACTCTCGTGCGTTATTCTTCGGCACCAAAAGCCCGCCTCCCATACTGATATATCCTACGCCTTTTTTTCTTCCCTCCTTGTATTGCTTATCACTGAATGCATAGAATGCGTCATATTTATCATAAATACGCTCTATTTCACTATTAAGCCATTTTTTACCTTTTTTCATACGTTATTTATTTAGTGCGGTTTATAATCCGCTATCGAATACGCCTGAAGGCGTATCACGACAGAGGGTTAAAATGCTATTTCCAAGGGTTCGGCTGGTTCGAGATCAGCGTTTGAAAGTGTAGTTGCAGTGCTTGCTAGTGGTGCGATCCCTTGCGATTTAAGCTCCTTAAAATATTTTTCTCGTTTAATTTCGTACTCTTCAATTGTTTCGTCGTTGTCTTTGAACACGTGCAGGTTATCCGACGCAATAAAGCGTTTCAGTATTGTGATATGCATAAAATAGGTATTTAGTGCGGTTTATAATCCGCTAGCACAAGCCCTACAGATAGGGCAAGCGTCAGAGGGTTATTCCTCACTTGTTTTCATACGTTATTTATTTATATTGAATAACAGTTTTACTAATTTTTCTGATGGTCTGAATACCATCTCATCATTTTTTTGGTCCAATTCCAGTTGGTACTGGTCTGTTATTGCTTGCAATTTAGGTTGCACTATGTTTATTAAGTCATTGAAAACTTTTTGATTTTTTCGTTTTACTTCTTTAAGTACCATGCGAACGCCTAAATGCGGTAAACTTTCGTTACTGGCGTACCCTTTTGAAAATTCTGTTATTACAATATCCAGATTTAGGAATATTTTCTTATCTATCCAGTCTATTGTTACTTTTACACCCTTTTGTGTATTATCTCCAGTCACCGTGCTATTAAACATTTCATTATATATTTTCATACGTTATTTATTTAGTGCGGTTTATAATCCGCTAACACAAGCCCTACAGATAGGGCAAGCGTCAGAGGGTTATTCCTCACTTGTTTTCATACGTTATTTATTTAATTTCATTGAAATATTGTATTATCTCTTCGAGTTCTTCCCACTTATCAAAACCCTCTTGTGTTTTTTTATCAATGATATCTTGTTTGTCATTCAAGTAAAAAATGTATTTATTCCATTCCATTGATATACAATCATCCTCATCTTTATAAGTATCTATCCATAATTCAACGCCGTCAATATCTATCAGATAACTTTCATCCTCTCGTTTTATAACTTTCATACGTTATTTATTTATTTTATTTATTATCTTATCTTCCCTCCTTTATCCATTTCATTCCGTCTCTATTGCCTTGTAAGTACATTTCTCTCGCAAGGTCGTTAGTGATATTTATTATATCCGTTAGCGTTGCATTACCTATGCCGTCAATGCGTGCAAGGGATACAATTTTGTCTATTGCGTCCTGTTTATTCATGTTTTTGTGGTTAATATTTATGCTTTTGTTATACATTGTATAGACAATACTGTCAAACAGTTATCCACATGCCTATTGACTTTTCGCTAAAGTTGGCGTTTTTTTCGTGATATACTTGAAAATATGAGTGACGTAAAAAAAAGTCCAAAAAGAAAAGTTATCACTGTAAAACAACAACGGGTCGCTAATTTAATAAAGAAAGGCGGGTACAAAACAAAAGGGGAAGTCATAGCAAAGGCTGGTTATCCTAAATCAATGCTAAAAGACCCGTCGAAAGTATTTAATTCGGCGGGCGTTCAAATGGCGTTGGCAAAGCTAGGCGTCACACCTGAATCAATCATGGGTACACTTAAAGAAGCACAAAACGCTAACGTCGTAGTAGTACACAAAGGCAAAGCTACCGAGTCAGAAGTACCAGACCATCGCTTACGTTCCAAAGTTGCCGTAGATATGGCAGAAATAACGGGAATGAAAAAATTACACATAAGACAAGAGACTGTAAACGTCAACGTAGACATGGAAGACGTAGGAGATTTATTTGGCTAACGTTAGCCAAGCGCCCTTATCGTGCGTCGTCCAATCTACATTGTACGACCCTTGATGTCTATACCTGTACCGGCAAACGTACTAGGCAACCACCCAACGCGAAAAAAAAAGAGGGCGAGCGAGTGGCGTGCTACGCCCACGCCCGCCAGAAATATATATAAATGCGTACACGTGTACAGAAAAGGGTACGTACCCCCCCCATAGGGGGGTCCCCCAAAGTTATACTGTCTCATCCTAAATCGCACCAATTTTCAAATTTCGTTTTCGCCGTCCCTCCAGCCGCGACCGCAGCACATCAACACCCTCTCGCCCTAGCACTCGCTGTACACTTCGCGCTGAGTACTTAACACCACAGCCCTCAGCTATCAGCTTACTGATGCCTACCCCGCTCATGTCCCTTTCCGTGTACAGGTACGCTAATAGTTCGACGAAGCTCCGGACGTCGCCCTCATTCCCGCTCCTCATCCACCACTGCATGATTTCTTCTCTTTTCTTATATCCGTTATACTTAGTCATGTTGACATGATAACTCACATCTTTATTGGTTCCCAATGTCTATCCCCACTCACATTGATTTGTACCCTTATCCTTTTACGAAGAAGAAGGAGAAGGAGATCCAGGCTCGCATTGCTGACGGGTCTCTTGATACGTCCTCTGATAATTTCCGGAAGGTAGCCGTAGCGCGTTGCTCCCAATCTCCGCTAAGGTTAGCCAAATTTGCGTTGAAGGAGCACCTTGGTGGGAAGGGGACTGTCATCCCGTTCTCTCCTTTTCATTATGAGATGGTTGATACTTGTATCCATAACCCGCGCGTAGCCCTCGCCGCTCCTCGTGGTCATGCGAAGTCTACGGTCCTGACGTTGTTTTACGTTTTGTGGTGCGCCCTTTATAAGTACAAGAAGTTCATTGTAATTGTTAGTGCATCTGCGGAGTCGGCTAATCGTTTCCTTAGGCGTGTCCGTGACGAGCTTGAGTCGAACCCGACGCTCAAGTTCATGTTTGATTCTCAGCGGTCTGACAAGTGGAGCGAGACGGAGATCCGGCTGAAGAATGGTGTGACGATTATGAGTAAGGGTCGCGGAGCACAGATGCGTGGTTTGATTAATGGTTCCAGTCGTCCGGACCTTATCGTGCTTGATGATATTGAAGATGATGAGGCTGTGCGCTCAGAGCTTCGGCGTTCGGATTTAGAGGGGTGGTTCAATGGAGCGGTGAAGCCGACGTTAGATCCGAAGAATGGTCAGATTGTATTTGTGGGCACGGTCCTGCACGAAGATGCTTTGCTTAATAGGTTACTTAATCCTGAACTGTATCCGGACTTTGTTAGGCACAAGTACCAGGCGATACAGAAGGACGGGACTGCGCTATGGGAGGAGCGTCATTCTATTGAGTCGCTTAATGAGATTAAGAAGTCGTACGCAGCTCGCTTCCAGACGGCACGGTTTTATATGGAGTATCAGAATAACCCGATTCCGGAAGAGAGTGCTGTCTTCCGTGCGGAATACTTTACGTACTTTGAGGAGCTCCCGAAGCCACCGTATACGTCGGAGGTGTACGTTGACCTTGGTGGTGGGTCGATGAGTAAGACGGCGGACCCGACCGCGATAGTTCATCTTTTAGTGGATGGGGATAATCGCATCTTCATAAATGATTATATTAATAAGCGGTATGGGGAGGACACGAAGACCTTGATTGATGACTTACTTGATTACAAGCGTCGGTACAATCCTTCGCGGTTCATTATCGAGAAGACGGTGGCGACCAACTTCCTGAAGGCGTCGCTTGAGGCGGAGATGTTAGGGCGCGGCATTTATTTGAATATTGAGTATGTGACGCCACCTCGGGGGTCGGGTCAGTCTAGAGGGAATATGTCAGATGGTAAGTATCAGAGGATTGCGGCGATGCAAGCGGCGTTTAAGCTCGGTGCTATTAAGATGCGTAAACACATGACGGAGCTTCAGGAGCAGCTTGTTGCATTCCCTCGCGCTCAGCATGATGACTTAGCGGATGCACTTTCTTACGGTTTCATGATGGCTCAGCGCTTTCCGCAGGAGGCACTTAGGTCTGCACCAGATACATATGAACCTCTCTATCCGAGTGTAGGTATTTAATTTCGCCAACCTTGGGCTAAATATGTTATTATAGTAGTGAACTATTTATATTGCTATGGCAAAAATTTCAAATAAAAACCGTCAACAAATTATCCTTCGATCTTTAAAAGAGAGGGCACATGCTCTCCAGTATCGGCAGAAGCGAGAATCGAAGTGGCAATTAGTTGACGACTTGTATCATGGCTACAAAAAGCCAAGTGTTGTTACACGTGCGAATGTTCACATCCCTAAAATGCACGGAGGGATTGAAACCTTTGTTTCAAAGATTGACGATCCTCCATACATCAATTTCGAGGCGCAAGCTCCTCAGGATATGAAGAGGGCGTTTAGACTAAACGCTTTGAAGGATTTGGATTACGTTAACGGTGATTGGGAATTAGTCGACATTCTTGGGAAGAAGATGGGGGCGAAGTATGGTCGGTGTGTTTTTAAGAAGTACTCGACATCAGAGGATGGTTTCACAGATTATTTTGATCTTGTGGATGTTTTAGATTTCTATATAGATCCGACCGCAGGAGGGCTCTTCCCTATGAGGCACGCTTCTTATTTAGGGCATGACAATATTATTAAGTCGACGCATGATCTATCGGACCCGAAGAAGTATGATCAAGAGGTAGTGGAGAAGATAGCGACGAAGATGACTGCGGATTCTCAGGCAGATAATGATCATCAGTCACTCCAGAAGAGGCGGCAGAGTTTAGGGTTGTCACAAGCGGTACTTATCGAGGAGGAGTCCATTAGGCTTTCTGAGCATTACACGACGTTTAATGGCGAGAAGTACATTGTGTTATTAGCCCCAGACTTCAACGACGCTGTTCGTGTTGTGAAGCTTGCGGATGTATATCCTTCAGGTGATTATCCATTTGCTACATGGGCGGTGTATCCGGATGCACTTGAGTTCTGGACCCCAGGTGTTGGTGAGCTTTTGATAGAGGTGAACATCATCCAGAATATTTCGATGAGCCAGATGCTCGACAATATCACCATGCGTAACTACAACATGAAGGCGTATGACATGACGAAGGTTCCAGATAAGAGCCAGTTGATTCCGCGCCCACAAGGTTTAATTGCTGTTAACGGGGACCCGCGAACGATTATTCAGGACATAATGCCTCCCGAGATAGATCAGAGTTTAGCTCTATATAACACGATGGACAGGGTGAATGAGACGGAGACGGGTCTCAACAGGCAATCAAAGGGGATGCCTAACTCAAAGAGGATGTCTGCTACAGAGTTTGCGGGACTTATTGAGCAGACGGCAGATAGATTCTTCTCAGCAAATCGTACATATAAATCTGCTATGCGTCGCGTCGCTCAACTATATGCGAAGGGAATACAGCAGAACATGACGAAGAAACGTCAGGTGAGTATTCTCGGAGCGAGTAACGGTCTTGAGTGGTTCGAGGTTAGTAAGTCTGAAATCAAAGGTAGCTTCGATGTGGTGATTTCCACTGGTGCTCTAATGGAGAATGAAGATAAGGCTAAGCGAGAAGCGAAGCTCTTGTACATTAAGGAGAATAGGGAAAACCCTTCCGTTAACAAGTTCATGCTTAACGAGGTAGAGGCACTCGCCGCTGGCTTTACAGCAAGCGAGTTGCCGAGACTCCTTAACCCTGACCTTGAAGGCGATTGGGAAATTATCGGTGAAGCACATGAAGAGAATGAGCGCCTACTCAGAGGAGATGTTGAGTCGAATCCTGGTTCAACTACCGGACACGTTCAGGTTCACTTAGACTTCGCACGTAAAACACGAGATCTGACAGATGAGCAACGTGAGAGAGTTATTAAGCACGCTAAGGCTGAGCTTGAGTTCGCAGCTAAGAATGAGGAAGGTAAGGTCCGAGAGCTTATACAGAAGAGACGTAACCAGAATTTACGATCAGCACCAGGTGAGGAGCAACCGCTTCCACCATCTCCACCTAACTCTGAAGCAGCTCTCGCAGCGATACAGGAGGCACAAGGGTCCAACCCATTATTAGTAGATGAATCGGAGGCAGTGAGGCAAGAAGCTATAGCACAAGCCCCACAACCATTAAGTAACTAGCCTTAGCCAAAATATGGATTTCGATATAAAGAAGATTCTTGGTAAACTATCTAGAGGAGGGGGTGCCAATGACGGGACCTCGTCATGGGCAAAGGATGCTGAAAGAGTCATCAAAGAGGAAGAGATATTTCAAAGCCTGGTTTCACACCCAGGGTTTGAGATCCTTATCGACGGTCTACGTCGCGAGTTCATGGACAACCTTTCAAAAGTTGTCTCAAGTGATCCAGAACTAAAAGCTATCGCTTTCCTGTACCGTAAGGTATACGGTTCCAAGGGAGCGACGGATAAGATCAAAGAACATATATCTAGTTACCTCACCCCAGATGAAATACAATCAATCGAATCCGCTTCTCCTACGGACAGCTAAGTACCTTAGCTGTCTAATAGGCCAAGCGGCCTAATTAATTCCTATCACGCGGTCGAGCCCGCGATATCAAACGTAATATGGTAAATGATACAGCCGATAACACAGTAGAGAAGGAAACTCTACCTGGCGCGGCGCCAGACAATACAACCATTCCTCCAGTTAAATCTGGAACGCCAGATGGGGGCGAAACCCTACAGGAAGATGGACATATGATTCCCAAGCACCGCCTCGATGAAGAGGTAGCTAAGAGACGTGAAACCGAAGAACGCCTTAATCAGATGCAAGAGAAATTCGAGCAGAATGATAAGTGGCGTGACGAGGTGTCGAAAGCTATCACTGGTACGTCAGGCGACACACGGGATCCTAAGGTTCAAAAACTCATGCAGGAGTATAACCTCCCAGCAGAGTTTATTGATGGGTTCACCGATATCATGCAAGAAAAGGTTATGAATCGGGTAGATGAGCGCATCAAACCTCTTCGTTCTTCACAGGCACAGGTAGCGTTCACTGCTCAAATAGAGCAATTGAAAGCTAAATATCCTCAGATGCGTGAATGGTCAAAAGATGAGGAGCAGTCGTTTAAGAAGATTGCTGTTGAAGATAAGTATCTAAAGCTTAACTTAGATGAAATTCTTCAACTCAAGTATCCTGAAGTTGTAAAAGAAAGTGCAACTACATACGCTGCTGAATCATCACATGGTCGAACGCTCGGTGGTCGGAAAGACAGTAAGCCTGTCGCTCAGATGACCGCTGAAGAATTTAACCAATACCTAGCCTCGCAAGGTGCGAAGAAATCTCTAAGAAAATAACTTTGATTTCATATGGCTAATAGCCTTGCAAATTTAAACCCGGAAGTATGGTCACGACGGATGCAGCTTAACCGTGAAAGGATGCCTGTTTACAAGGCGATCGTTTCTATGGAAGAGCAATCAAACCTTTCAACAGGTGACGTTGTACACCGTACATTCGGTTCGAAACTCTTGGTGTCTACATACACAAAGGGTACAGATGTTACAGATGATGACATTACGATCACTGATGAATCACTTACAGTTGATCAAACTCCAATCATTTCATTCTACGTGGATGAAATCGATAAACTCCAGAACTCAATCGATGCTCAAATGGAATACGCTGATCGAGCGTCTGACCGTCTTGAGCGTTACATTGACGCACAAGTTCTTGGAGAGGTTGCTAATGCAGACCACACAGTAAACAACGTCGACTTCGGCGGAACTGGTGCTGTGACTGCTTCAACTTCAAACCTCGTAAAGATCTTTGCTCTTGCAGGAAAGAAACTTACACGTGCAGAAATTGGTAATGAAGGACGTTACGCTGTTCTCTCTCCATCTATCTTCCAACTCCTTGAGGAGCGAACAGAAGGACGAGATACTGCAGCTGGTGATGATGTAATGAAGAACGGATTCACTGGGCGATCTTTCCTAGGATTTGAAATCTTCGTTTCAAACAACCTATACTACACAGCTTCATGGACACCAGCTGACAATCCGTCTGCTGATGACACCGTGACTATTGCTGGAGTTGTTTTGACCTTCAAAGCGTCTCCTGCAGCTGCTGGTGAAGTAGATATCGGAGGTTCTACAGCGGTGACTATCGACAACATGGTTACTCTATTGAACGACCCTGGTACAACTACAGCTACTGGTATTGCTCTCTCTGCTGCTGACCAACGGACTCTTATGGGTCTTACAGCAGTTGATGGTACTACTACTCTTGACCTTCAGTGGGAAGGTGGTGGAGAAGCTGCAGTATCAGCTTCTGAAACTGCAGACACTTGGGGATCTGAAATCGTTCACCAATTGTTTGGACAAAAGGGTGCTATCGACATGGTTATGCAGAAAGCACCGAACGTTACATTCAAAGACCCTGAAAAGCGTCTTGGAGTACGTGTTCTTACATGGGCTCTCTACGGACTTAAGACCTTCGACGAAGGTGATGCGGCTCTTGTAGACGTTCAAATTGACGGAAGTTCTCTCTAATACATCCTTAATCTCAGTCTTGTATGAGTAATATTTGGCAAACAGACAAAGCCTTCGCTCCAGGAGCTCAGCTCCGACATGAGCAAGGTAGCGGTACTGACGCCTCACAGGCAGTGACTATTCACGAGACTTCGGGTGTAATCACGAGTTCTACTGCAAACCTAGGTACAGATACTTCTGAAAGCATTACGCTTACCAATCGCCTCATTAGCGCAGACTCTATAGTTTTGTGCCAAGTAGCGGGAGGAGGTGCTGGTGCTCCTGTTATGACGAAAGTCACAGCAGCGGAAGGATCATGTGTCTTTATCGTCCGCAACGTCGACGCATCAAATGCGTGTGACGCGGCGTACACAATCAGCTTTGTCGTAACAGGTGCAGCTACGAAAGTAACTGGATAATTACGCGAAGTTTAGCAAAAAAAGGGCTTCGGCTCTTTTTTGCTTTATGGTATACTTTTAAGTGAATTAAACCTTTAATTATAATTATGCCAGGACCAATTAATACAGAAGTTCATACAATCCTTAGCGCGGCCGCAGCTACAGGACAGGGGACTGCCTTTAATGTCGAAGGGTATCGACATATCGTTTTATACTTCGCTACAGATGGAGGTAGTGATGCGGCCCTTACCGCCAAGGTACAGGGATCACACATGGTTGAAGAACCTACATGGTCATCTCAGTCAGTTGCTAATCAATGGGATTACATTCAGTGTGTAGACTTAGAAGATGGATCTGGTGTTGACGGCGATGATGGGTTTGTTGTAGCTACAGCTGACGACTACCGTATCTTTGAAGTTAACACAAATGCTCTCTCGTGGATTAATATTGATGTGACCGCTCGTACAGAGGGAGAATTAACTGTTACAGTTAGAGCTTTTAACGACTAGATATGGGACGCAAAGCTACGGGCGGTGGTGGCTTAGCACAAGCAGCCGTCCAAAATCAAATAACAAGAGCAACGGAGAAGGGTCGTGGTTGGATGATCCCGAACAATGACTACGTTGGGGCTGCTACAGCAATGGAACTCGGCGGACTCATGAACACCGTAGCGTTTACAGACTCGACCGGACGAAACGCAATGGACGAGTACGGCGTGTACTTCGAGCAGGACTTTTCTACAGTTTCAGGAGCAGATCAGGGTTGGTATGAGCAGGTAGACAAAACACGTCTTGATCACAAGCCGTTCTT
>Ga0208012_1000546_pt1 | contig 12518 bp, 11 predicted proteins | sample 15BtaG_FD_184090 | JGI IMG/M metagenome (GOLD analysis project Ga0208012, IMG submission 184090) | Marine viral communities from the Subarctic Pacific Ocean - 15B_ETSP_OMZ_AT15312_CsCl metaG (SPAdes) (version 2) | ecosystem: Environmental > Aquatic > Marine > Oceanic | place: Pacific Ocean... | reverse complement strand
ATTATCAGACCTTTATGACTTCATATCGAGAACGCTTGAAATTCATGAAGAATTCTATTCGCCCTGGGCCTTCTGGATACGGAACATTCACCAATTTGTCGAGTGGAGCGCCAAGTTTCGTAAGATTACGACACTTACGCAGTAGACGCATCATATAACAGACTCCGCCCTTTTAGTGCAAGAAGAATTTTCTTTTCCTACTAATTAAGTATAATATAGGAAAGGATGGTGCGATATGTCATTATATTCAGAACTACTTACGGAGAAGGCTCTGACGGAGGCTCTTGCCGAACTCGGAAGCCTCAAGGCTATGGGCAGAAAATTCGGTGTCGATTCTGCAACAATAAAAGTTTACATGCTAAAATTTGGGCTAACGCCTCCGAAGCGAATTAGTTATTCTTGCAGTCATGAATTCTTCTCTAGAGATGACGAAGAGTCATTCTATGTTGCTGGGTTTATTGCTGCCGATGGATGTGTTTTAAGCAAAAAGCCTGTCCTCTCTATTGCTCTGTCCTCAAAAGATAGGGCTCAGCTTGAAATGATAAAAGAACTTCTTAAGGCTGAAAACCCAATTAGCGAACATCTCGTTAAGAATTCCAAAAGAAACTCAAAGTGGAATGATACAAGAAAAGTAGAGATTAAAATTACCTCCAAACAAATGGTCTCTGATCTCAAACGATTTAATATCGTCCCAAGAAAAACTCATACCTACAAATTCCCCGATTGGATGAAAACTCACCCTCTGCGGCACCACTTTATTCGCGGTTATTTTGATGGAGACGGAAGCTTTTACTCTAATCTAAAGAAAGATGGAATAAGATCAGTTGAGCAAATTTACTTCTCCCTAAGAGGAACTGATGATTTCTTGGCTGCAGTTATAGAGATCTTTAATAAAGAAATTGATTTTTCAACAGTTAGCTCAAAAAAGAAGCCAAGATTAAGCTCTGGCATCTTTACTCTAGAATACGGAGGCAATCGTTTAATCGAAAAAATATTCAGCTATATGTATAAAGATGCCACGGTCTACATGCAGAGGAAATACGATATCGGAATCGAAGCCAAAGATCTCGGGGACGCAAGAGACTTTGATAAGATTTGCAACAAGGAAGCATTAACCAAGCTTTACGCCAAGCATCAAAGCCTTGAGAAGGTCGGAGAAGAGCTTGGAGTTAATCTATCTACGGTCCACAAGTATTCCAAGAAGCATAACATAAAGCTAAAGGAATCAACTGGCTCAAAAGCTGAAAGATTCCAAACACTGCTATCAAAAGAAAATATCGCTCAAGCCTATAAAGAAGCTGGAACCATTCGTGGCGCTGCTTCAAAGCTCGGAGTCGGAGCAACAACCTTTAAGCGTTATATGGAAAGACACAACATCTCCCTATAGCTACTAATTTCCCATAATCTTTTGTAATGAACAGAAGATTAAAGAAGCTTATCACATTGTCAGGCTGGCTGGCTTCTAGCGGCCTGAAAGAAGAGGCAAGACAAGTTTTCAAATATTCTATGCCGCGCAATGAAGGCCCCCTATGGGAACAGCCGAGTTATGGCGCAGAATCTTATGACGAATTTTACCCAGATCTAGAAGATGAATTGGTCTCCAGAGAAAAAGAAGAGGACAACCTTTATCATGGACGCAATGTAATCTGGATAGGCACTACTGGCAAAATGGTAAGAGCGGACTCTCATTATGTTTATCCGATCCAAGGAAATATCTTCTATGACGAGAAGATTTCCCAATTAACTGATAAGATTAATTCATCTTCAGAGAAAGTAATTCTTTACGCTCCCTATGGGAGGATGTCAAAGGTTGAGGTTTCCGAAATTGAAGAATCAATAAAATATCAAGAAGACTATGGCCATGCTCCGCTTACAACTGGCGATGAAGAGCTTGACCAGTACCTTGCGGATAAAGAAGAGTGGCTGAGCGATAACTCTGATTATGATGATGATTACAACATTGTCAAGGAATCATATGATGAGCTTAAGAAAGATATGGAACTTCAGCTAAAAGAGGCGGAAAGGAATAGGTCTGGAGACTTTGGTGAGTTTATATTCCAAATTAGAGACGGAAACCATAGAGCTTTTGCTGCGATAAATGCTGGTGAAAAATATATTTGGCTAAAGATCTCTGACAATCAAGTGCAGGATATAGAAAGTGGGAGGGACTGGCTTAAGGGATATGGGGATATTCTAGAATGATAGATTGTAAGTTATAATCTCTTTCTTCTTGGCTTTTCAAAGTGGATTTGAGAAGAGGCAATGCAGGTTGGCATAAACTATAAAACGGAAATTATCGTCAATAAGACGATTCGGGACTATTCTGAGACAATTCTTTGAAAATAATCTGTTTTTCCTTAGTCTGTTTTTCCTTAGTCTGCTCTTCTCTGGGGTCATTTAAAGCTTCTGATAGTTCTAAATCTTCATTTATATAATAAGTTTAATATTAGAAAATTAACCTATTATTATTCTGAATAATAACAGGAACTCATATGTTATCAAGAGCAAATAGAATCAAAAAACTTCATAAATATGCCTCAAAGGCTTCTTCTAAAAAAGCCAAAGGCTTGAACTGGGATGCTGCGGAAGCGGAAATAAAAGTTTCTGATGAAGAAGTTTCGAAAGATGCGATCTTAAGCCAAATAGCTATCTCTCCTCTTTTCTCCGAAGCAGATATTGCCTCAATGCATGCCATTCGGATTGAAGATAGATTTCGTAAAATGCTAAATACGAATGAGGCAGCATTTCTCGAAATGGGAGCATTTTTAACGGAAAAAGTTGAAAAGCTTTCCTTGATCGGAGATTATCTTGTGTCCGAGGCAACCAAGCCTGGAGACATTACTATATCTTATTCTATAGATTTTTCAAATCTTGACTCAATTAAGGCGGAATTCAACAGGCTTGACCAAGTTCAAGAGAAATGGCATCAGGATGCCGCAGAAGCTCAAGCTGCAGAGGTTGAAGAAAAAGGAGAATTTGGACACGGCTATATGACCAATGATATTGTTCATGATTTCGGAGATGGATGGAGCGTTGTTTATGTTCCTGCGATTGGGGAAGGTCCGAGCTATAAGGGAGATCCATGGAAGTCTAATGATAGAACTGTTGAGGGAAACTTGAATGGGTTATGTTTGGGTTCGGAGATGGGACTTTATCAGACTAATAATGAAGGAAAAGTTTACTCCATAAGAGACCCTAGTAATAAGCCGAGAGCAACAGTTAGAATCTTAAGTGATGAATTGCAGGAAGTAAAAGGCAAAAGTAATGAAACTCCGGATGCAGATGGAGCTGTTCACGCGGAAAAATGGTTCAAGGATTATGATGGCTTGGATTATGAAAATAATAAAGATTATAATAAATTTCCTCCTTCTAATACAGAAGACGCAAAAGCGAAGTTTGAAGAAGATGAGCATTCTCCTTATAAGTATGGGTGGGCTATTCACTGGTTCCGTAATGGAATTCCTGAGCTTGATTCTGATATTTTAGAAAAAATAAAAACTAAGGATGAACTCATTATTTCATCTGGATTTGGAAAGAAATATAAAGAGTTAGTGGCACCTGTTGCCAAGTATTATGCGGAGCAGTACACCAGAAATAATATAAGCATTATATTTAACTTCAACGAAGAGCACGAAACTTCGAAGATTTATAAAAAAGAGCCTTGGATGCAGCGAGCCGTTTATGAGTTGTTCAACAGAGACCCTGGAGTAGCATTTGGTTATGGTCTGCATTTGATCTCAAATTTTGTGGAGTTTGGAAGATACACCGCAGAACGCTTGGCAGAAGACGAGTCTTATTTCTTCCTTAGCAATAAGCTTCAAGAAAGCTATCCAGAGTTGGGAAGGCCTATCGCAAAGAATTTGGCAGAGAGAAGACCTGAATCCTTCTTTCATCACGACCTACATAAGATTCCTGAATACGCAGAGTTTGGAATACCTGCCGCAAAGAATCGGGCAGAGGAAAATCCTGAATACTTCTTTGAATACGGCCTACATAAGATTCCTGAATACGCAGAGTTTGGAATACCTGCCGCAAAGAATCGGGCAGAGGAAAATCCTGAATACTTCTTTTATCGCGACCTACATAAGATTCCTGAATACGCAGAGGTTGCAATGCTTGCCGCAAAGAATTTGGCAGAGAAAAGGCCTGAATCCTTCTTTGAATACGGCCTACATAAGATTCCTGAATACGCAGAGTTTGCAATGCTTGCCGCAAAGAATCGGGCAGAGAAAAATCCTGAATACTTCTTTTATCGCGGCCTACATAAGATTTCTGAATACGCAGAGGTTGCAATGCTTGCCGCAAAGAATTTGGCAGAGAAAAATCCTGAAAACTTCTTTTATTACGGCCTACACAAGAATCCTGAATACGCAGAGTTTGGAATACCTGCCGCAAAGAATTGGGCAGAGAGAAATCCTTTCGACTTCTTTGAATACGGCCTACATGAGATTCCTGAATACGCAGAGGTTGCAATGCTTGCCGCAAAGAATTTGGCAGAGAAAAGTCCTTTCGACTTCTTTGATCTCGGCCTACATGAGATTTCTGAATACGCACATCTTAATCCAAATCATCTTAATCCAAATAACGAAGCTCCCGAAGAAAATAAGCTCCAGTCTCTTGAGGCGTGGCTCCGCACAAACGGCTTTAGAAGAGAGGCAAATAAAATTACTCTTCTTTGAAAATAATCTGTTCTTCCTTAGTCTCTTCTAGATCTCTCATTATATCTTGGTACAGGCGAATTTTGAATTTTCTTAGCTGATCTAGAGTCCATGCATCTAACGCCTTATGTCTCTTCGGGTGTATTTCTAATACATTAGATCTAAGCATTTCCAGTATCCTTTCTGGGCTATACTTATCCCTGATCACTCTTGAGAGTTGAGCAGAATGAGCATCAAACTCATGCGGCCGATTGTAATAGGGCAAATGCTCTGTTGATGGAACTTCTTTTTTATATAGTTTTGGATCAAGAATATGGGTTACTTCATGAGTCATTAAATACTTGATATAGCGGTCCCATTCGCTAGATCTTATTTTACGATGTAAATTATCTGCGTTTAACCAAATAACCTTAGGAATAGACTCTGCATATCCATCATACCTTATACTCCAGCCCCTTTCTGCGAAGGTTTCCTTCGGTACAATTATTACTTGTATTTCTATTTCTTCATTATTATATGGTCTAATTAATTTTATTTTATCTGAAATCTCAATTTGATTTAAATATCCGCTTTCTGCATCAATATATTTGTTTTCTATTTCATTAATTAATTTATTTCTATTTCTCTCAAGCCATGGATATAGCCCATCTGGAACTTCAATATTTTTAGATAATTTAAGCATATATTCTATCCTTTTGATGATTTATTAATATAAATATTAATAATATATCATACTATGCAGATCCATTCTTAGGGTAATATATTTATATGGAGTAGTCTATGAGAGAGCCTCAAAATTGTGAAATGAAATATTGCGGATTTTCAAAACCAGTAAGTTCTGATGAAATTAAATTTGAAATATTAGGGTTAGAAAGCCTAATTAAACAGGCCGAAGAACGGATTGCGTCATTAAGACAGACATCTTTCCTTGCTGATTTAGTTATAAAAAGCGAATCAGAAACCTTAGAGGAACTATTTAATAAAGAATAATGTTTACTATTTACGCAAAAGAAAAGCCAGAAAATAAATTATTAAAAAGTATGAGGATATTATCGGAGATAAGGACATCTCTTGAAAGCGATCCAATCGCAAAAGAAATTTGTAGAGAAAATGATATTGGAGAATGGTTTTCAAAATCAGTACCAATTTCTTTTGAAGACCTGGATGTGGCTGCAAAGACGGTTAATGGGAATATTATTCTCAGCAAAAAGCTATTAAGTAAACCGCATGAGATTCGAATGAGATATGTTATTCACGAATTTACTCACGCAACTCAGCATGTAAAGAATTTTGGAAATAAAAATAACAAGAGCGACAAGTCTCAAGACTATCTTGATCGAGATAATGAGAAAGATGCGTTTAAAAAGCAAATCAAATACGATGCCGAAGAACGCGGAAAGGAGAATGTAGAAGATTATGTTGATGGATTGCTATCTCATCATGATGTTCCAAAGTCCGAAAGAAAAGATAAGAAAGACGAGCTGATGATGGAGGTTGAATAGACCTCCAGATTGCTCTACTAATAGAGAAGAATACTTAAGAGGTCTATATGCTAACTTTATCTGGAAGATCGCCAAGTGAAGGCGAAAAATCTGTTTCTCTAAACACACTAGTAGAGTTCAGCATTTTAGATGATGGAACTGGCTTAAATCTATCCTCACTAGTCATCGAGGTTGGCGGAAGCTTAGCCTATCAAGATCTAGATTTTGAAGAAGAATTTGACGGAGCATTCTCTGATATTACAAGCGATTCTACCGGAGTTCATCTCGTTATAGACCCTATTGCTAATTTTGGACAAGGAAAGGTTGTTCTTGTTAAAATACAGATCCAAAATCTAGAAGATGCCTTTTATAATTTTGAATATACATTTAAGACGATTCCTGCTGAGCCAGAGCTGGAGCTAAGCTCTCCACTTGCCAACGCCTTAGTAAAGTCAGATCAGGTTTTATTCTTACAATTTTCAGATGATATTGATGATATTGATCAGACCTCAATAAATATATATATAAATGATGCTCCGGCTGTTTTGAGCGGAGTTTTTCAGACAATATTTGCTGGAAGCTCTTCTGTAATTACTAAAACCACAAATAAAGCATCGGTGAGAATAGAGCCTACTGAGCCATTTAGAAGTGGACCATATATTATCAGATATGAAGTAGGTGATTTAAACGGAAACACTTTAGTTGGTAGATTTTCTTATTCTGTAGATTTGCCAGAAGCTATTCTTCCATCGACATTCCCTCAGATTAAATTCCTTGGTTATGCTCAAGGCATTTCGAAGCTTCTGAATATGGGGCGAGGAGATATGCTTCGTGTTTACTGGAACAAGCCTGTATCTAGATCTTATAAAGGCGATTCATTTGCATTAATTTATGAAAATGAATCAAGACTAGATATTTTTGACTCTAATCCAAAGTATATTGCAGATAAAACTGCTGAATACTTTGATGTCTCCGGATTAACTCCGGGAGTTACGTTATCATATGCGGTTAGGGCAATGGAGACTTTCAAGGATAACCTTCAGCTAACTGGCATGACAGAGGAGGCTGACGGAGTTTATTTGATTCCAAGTCGAACGACGATAGCTTCTCAGGTTCTATCTGCTGATACAACCATCAATGTTGCATCCACTGCTGGCTATCCAACTTCAGGTATTTTATTTTTAAATAGTGCAGAAGTCATAAGATATACAGGCAAGACAAGTACTTCATTTTTGCTTCCGACGAATGGTCGCGGGCTCAACGGAACAAGTCGCGGCATCTATGTTGCGGGAGATTCTGTAGATATATTTTTCTCATGTCAAGATCAAAATACATCAATAATTATGGGCACGCCAACCTTCGTTGATGGGTATTCGAGCGGCAGAGAAATAGACGGAACAGGCCTTGTTGTTACTGACTATTCTGATAATGATAAGATGTTTTTTCAGGGGTTTGATTTCTGCGGATATCATAAATCTCTACCCCAGAGAACGCTTCAAGGCCTAGATGATTGCGGAAGCTATCTTGGTGGAGAGTTTAATGGCGCAAGAGGGATGAATCTTTTTGATAGAATGCTAAATAGAGAAGAAATTCTACTGGATCAAGTTGGAGAGCCAACAATACTTCTGAGACGTGTATGGGACGGGCCAACCTGTAGTTGCTCAGACCCGCGAAGAATGCATCCAAAGATCAAATCATGTAAGACATGTTATGGAACCGGCTATGAAGGTGGTTATGCTCAGTTTAACTACAGAAGAAGAAGTGACGGAAGAGTTATGGTTTCATTTGGAGATACGCTTGAAGACTTAAAGCTAGGGGCCCAGAGTCACTTAGAGCAAGCCTACGAGCCTGGAGGCTGGACTCTTCCGAGCCCAGCTATTAGAGATCGCGATTTAATAGTTAGATTTGATTTCAATAATGATGTTGAATTTATATATGAAGTTTTAAATACAACTAAAGATAAATTATTCTTTAGACATTATACCCGACAGCGGATTGCCATGAAGAGAATGGACCGCACAGATTTAATCTATGGTTTTCCTTATGTTGTTTCCTAAATTATGACTATTAAAAATGCACAAAATGTAATGAAGAAAAGAAGTTTTCTGAATTCTATAAAAATCACACAAAATAAATAATTATTTGAATTTACAAATATAGGAGAGATTAAAATGAAATGGATTAAAAATACATCAGGTCGCCCCGATGCAATGCTGACTTTCGCCTTTTTTGCCTTCTTGGTAGTTACGGTTAATATTCTATTGGCTACATTTGGAAATATAACGTATAATTCATTTGAAATCAAGTTTGCATCTATGGAGGCGGCCACTATGACCTCTTATCTGGCGGCTACATTTACAGCTTACGTAACTAGGCGATGGACAGATAAGAAGTTTAGTGCTCTGCCAAAGGAGAAAGATGAGTGATATAGAAGAGGTTGAAGAGAAGGCTAAGAAGCTTGGATTTTTTGGCTGGGTAAAAGGCCTTGGCGTAAAGATTAAAATATTTTTTGTTACATTATTCGGAATAATTGGAGCTGTCTTATTTTTTGCTTTAAACAAGAATGCAAATACAAAGGATATTCTAAAATTAGAACTAAAAAAGATTAGAAAAGAAATAGAAATAGAAAATACTGCAGAAGAAATTGACAAAAACAATGAAAAAATTTCTGATCTCGAAACACAGGCCGCTAGAATAAAAGAAGAAATCGAAGAAATCGAAAAGACAACCTCGAAAGAGAAAGCCCCAGAGGACCTAGATGACTTCTTCGATGATAGGGGGTTTTAATGTTAACAAAATTAAATTCATTAATAAGTTCTATTGAGGATGGCCTGATCAAAGAAAAGATTATATCTTTAGCAGAAGGAATTCGTCCGAAGGATCATCTGAGAATTGACATAAGAGAGCTAGAGGGGTTAATTGACCCAGAAAAAGTTGCACCTCTTGAGCCAATGGGAAGGATAGAGATAAAATTATGAAAAGAGGTTTAGTTATTTTTCTTTGCATTTTTTTAGCCTTCCCATTCGCCTTTGTTGGAAATAGTTATGCTGGAGATAGAATGCCGGCCGGAACTGTATTGGAGAATGACTCTTACGTCTTTACAATAGAAGAAGCTGAGGCCTTAAAGGCTAGAATTATAGAGTTAGAGAAGCAATCTGAGGAATTAGACCTAAAGGTACTTGAGCTAGAAAGGTATAAAGAATTAGAAGTAGTTAGGACTCAGCAGATTGATCTATATAAGCTAAGCGAGGAGTTTTATAAAACTCAAATAAGCGACTATAAAGATTTACATCTTTTAGATCAGGGCCTTCTCGATAAGTATCGCAAAAGAGATAGGCTACAAACTATTGAGAATATAGGGTTTTTATCGCTAGGAGTTGCGCTAACTATTGGATCTTTTCTACTTGCAGATGCGGCAACCGATGTTGCCATCATTACGACCCCATAATCAAGTAGTTTAATACTAATTAAGCATGATATAATATAACATAATTTAATGATATAAGCGGAATAAATTAATGGCAAAATCAAATTATCCAAATAAACTAGATACGTCGGTAGAAATACCTGCCGTAAGAGATAATATTGTAGAAATTGGATCAGATGTTATTAACAGCCTTAGGTCCGCTATATTTCAGATTGAACGCACGCTCGGAGTGAACCCACAGGGTGCCGTAGGAAACTCTGTAGCTGTAAGAATCGGCAAAGCTCTTGATAGCAATGGAAATATTAAATCTGACGCCCTAAATCGGGCCGGTCTGTTATCTGGCCCAATTACAAATGAAGATGTTTCAAAGGCGGCCGCAATTGCGGAAGGAAAGCTTCGACTCAATTTCCCAACACAGCTACTACAGGATGAAATTTCTCAAATAATTTTACAGGTAGATTTGTTAGAGGCTTCTATAGCCGATCTAAATGCAACGCTGTCCGCCCATATACATCCTGCCGCAACCAATCGCCATAAGGGTCTTGCTATAGCTATAGATGCTATTTTAAATACCCCATCAGCCTTGGGAGTTACGTCTTCTGCTGCAATGACAGCACAGGCGGCTTTCCAACAAATATTTGATTCGCATATCAATTATAGCGGAGCAGATATATCGGGGTCAAATAGGTCCCATACTAGTGAGCAGGTTTTCTTTGATGATGAAAATGTTTCTGCGCTTATTAATGCAGATAACGTACAGGACGCGATTGAAGCAACCCTAGATATCACAGTTGGGCAAGTTGATGGACACCAGAATCTACATCATGCCAACTCTATATTGAGATCTAATCTTCTAACATCTACAGCGGAACCAACAAAGGGCGCGCTGCTATTATCAGAGGAAGATGTCTACTATACTACATCAAGTACTAGCGCCAATAGCATTATCTCTAATGTTCTATTCTCGGATAGCCCAGATGTTCCAGACCTCTCTATATCATCATCTGATATTTTAGAGATAACAACTCCAACTGAAACTCTTTCTTTCCAGATTTATCAAGTCAACTACTCGATAGACGGATTAAGTATTGAAAGTGTTGATATTTACGGCCAATTTTTAGCCGAATCAGAAGATGATACAACGGCAAAAATTTATAGAAATAAAAATAGAGTTTCTGAGCCGGTAGGCCTACTGCTAACTGCAAGAGAATATCAGTCTGGTGGAGCTATCTCGTTCAACAACGCAGATGTTATTCAGGTTTCTAATCCAAATTCGGCAAATATATCTACTCGAAATATTCGTCCGAGAGAAATAAGCTTGACTAATAGATATTTGAAAATATCTATAGACGGAGCGGCTAGCATTATATTAGACCTTTATGATGGAGATCTGAGCTTAACTGGAGAAAGCCAATCACTTAACTCAATCCTTAAAGCTCTTAATGCTCAATTTGCAGAAAACAGATTAAGCGTCTCAGCTTATAGGCTAGACTATGATCAAAAAGATCATTCGGAAATTGTCTTCGTACACTCGATTCCAAGCACAACAACAAAAGAGTATACGATTAAATTTTCACGAGGAGCTGATGGAGCCATAGATTCCATTGGCCTTGGCGAGCTTGAGGATATCACCGTAACATCAGAGCCTGGAACCCAATATCTCATTCAGGGAAGAGCATTTACTGGTCTAGACACAAAGATTTCTATTACCGGGCTAACTATGCTATCCGGAACATCATCAGTTACATCAAGCTCAGTAGACTTCGTTGAGTCTGGAATAAGAAATGGCGATATACTTGTTATATCGGATTCGCCTGGTGACGATGGAACCTACGTAATTTTAGATGTAAGTTCAAATACCTTCTCTGTTGATGTAACACAGCTAGTTAGTAATAAGTGGACCAGCATATCTGATTCTGATACTCAATTTACAATATATAAAAATTCTGTTTCGTTAAATGAAATGGCATTTAAAGTTATGCCCGGAGGAGCTTCGTCTGCATCTGTTATAGATGTATTCATGGATAGAACAAATCGAGAAATTCTATACAAAGAAAGGCTAACATATGGCACAGAGGTTTTCGCTGGGTCCGAAAGCTTAGCAGCGGTAGTTGATTTTGATGGAGATATATCTGTATATAGCAGCACCAATACCGGAACTCTTCTAATAAACAAATCTTCTACAGACGTGACAGATCAAGAGATTGAGATGAGCCTTGATTCTGGAGAAGTTTTTAAATTTGAAAATATTAAATCAGAATACATAACTCTTTATTCTGGCAAATATAATACGTCTATAACCGTATTTGTTAAGGATTCAGATAGAATTGCTGCCAAAATTGTAGCCGACGCCGTAGGCTTCTCTATAGCTTTATATGGATACTCAGGAATAAATGAAGAAGAGAATCTTCTATTAGGAAGAGTTCATTACGACGCATCGGTATCGAGAATTGCTGGAGCCGGAAGAGATTACCCCAGAACATTTGGCAAGCTAAGGAAGGGATCGGTTGGAATAAAAGATATAGGAACTGATGTTTTATTCTCCTTATACCAATCTCCGCTTCTTGAAACAAGATCAAATGGAGTTATTCGCGGACTAGAAGTAACCGAAGTCACAGACAATGGAACAACGTACACGGTTTCCGTGTCTGCTGGTGTTTGCTATGTTCGCGGCAAAAGATTTGAGCTTCAAGAGGCTTCTGAATATGTAACGGATATCGAGACTGGACCGGGTGTACCAATTGTAGACAAGTTTTATGCAGCAATAAACTCATGGGGAGAGTTATCGTTTAAAGCTCCAGACCCTGCCGCATGTGATTGCCCATTTAGTCCATATGATTATTGCATCTTAGGTGCTGTCGAAAATAATGGAACAAGTATTGCAATAATTGATCTTCGCCTATTTATTGATAATTTAGATTTAAGAATTCTAAATTCGATAACAGTAAGCCC
>Ga0208012_1000545_pt1 | contig 12534 bp, 15 predicted proteins | sample 15BtaG_FD_184090 | JGI IMG/M metagenome (GOLD analysis project Ga0208012, IMG submission 184090) | Marine viral communities from the Subarctic Pacific Ocean - 15B_ETSP_OMZ_AT15312_CsCl metaG (SPAdes) (version 2) | ecosystem: Environmental > Aquatic > Marine > Oceanic | place: Pacific Ocean... | reverse complement strand
TATCTCGCAACTGCTGCGTGACCGCCCCTTCAACAGGAACTGCAACGGCTTCAATTCCAACGCCCCTTGCCGCGGCAACCTCATCGTCGTCGTCATCCCAATGCTTCGTTACGCCTAGTTCTATTAGTTTGTCAGCCTTAAGATTTCCATAGGTGTAGTGAACTTCTTCAACTGGTAATCCAAATTCTTGGATGGCTTCCTCTGGGGTGGGTGCTTTGTCCCACTCATACTTGGGGCGATCTGATTTACATCGAGAAGTGACGATAATCACCTTGTTTCCTTTCGCCGCTAAATCTTTCAAAAGCGCAACGTTTTCTTCGTGCGGCCCGAGATATTCTACATCACCGTCTTCTAGGGTCTGATAACGTATAAGCGTGTTATCAAAATCAAAGGAATAGGTGTTCTGTTCAAGGTTGTCTTCTTCCTTTAGATACTTCCGCCAGTTTTCAAGTAGGAGTTTCATTCCGATGCCCCTTTTTCTGGATCGGAGCTAAATACGGACGAATCAATAATCTTGAAGTTGTGATCCTCATCGTGGCCAATATTGCCTTTTCCCAGCTCCAATCTGTCAATCTCAAACTCGTGCATTGCTTTACTTAATTCTTGGTATGCTGGACCGGCAACAGGTGGTAGAACTTGTTGAAGCAGCTGCGCCCGGGCTTCGGCTGTCGCTCTAGATTCGACTTCATTAATCGGTCTGTCGTCGCGAAAAGATGCCATAATCATCTTCATGACGTGAAAGGGGTCTGCCGGGTTAAACTTTAGTTTGTCGGCAACTTTTAATAAAGCCTCCTGCTCTTTGGGAAAAGATTGATCCAAAACTTTCTGCATTTGACTTGGCCAACTGATTGGGCGAGTCTTTTCCATAACAACCCACGAGAAGTCGTCAGCATGCGCATATGCCTTTGGAAAAATGAGTGGGTAACGGTTCGCTGTCTCAAAATCATCTTTGTTCATTTGCAGTTTGTCGTTGTCATTGTCGTGAACAACTTTTATTACATGATCTTCATCACCCCGCGGAGACCAAACCGTACGAAAGGCACCAGCACCCAATATGTTGAATCGATCATCGCCGGCTTGTAATCGATCCCTGAGGCGGTCACCCAGACCTGGCCCAGAGCCCAGATCGGCGAGATCCTTTAACCAAGGGAAATGCTGTGCCTCATCCTCGGCAAGATACTTCCGCCAGTTTTCAAGTAGGAGTTTCATCCTGCTCCCCCAAACATTCTTTGGAACACCTCTGGGGTTTCTGGACTGTCTAGATCTAAGATTTTTGCTTTTATTGTTTCGACTTCCTCATCGATTGCTTTTTGAAGACGATGATTGCCGTCTAAAACAAATCGGTATTGTCCTCCACTCTTTACAACTATAATCGGATAATCCAAACTGGCAGCCGCCACTCGGTCCGCTCCGCGTGTTGGCAAAGGCGGTAATTGTTGCGAGAGTTCTAAAACATTAATATCAACAGTCTCATCGCCTAGATAATCAACCACATCTCCGATTGTAACTTTTTCATCGTCAGTTTCCCACGATGTATCGCGCCAATCTTCTTTTATATATTGGCGCCAGTTTTCAAGCAGGAGCTTCATTAGGCGTCTCCGCCATACCAAACCCAAAGTTCAACAAGCTCTTCATAGGCTTCAAGATCGTCAGCACACAGCTGTGCCAAAGCTAAATCAATTGATTTCATACTATAAATAGTATTATAGCGTTAATAGCCACTCAATTGAATAGATAACTTCTTCAGAACTGTATCCTCTATCAATATCTCTCAAAACCATATTCCGATCGATATAATAAAACGTAGGCCAGCCACTAAGTGGCCACTCGCCTCCGCTGCTCTCCAATAATGCGCGACTGCCCCCTACTACCAACGAATCGGATAATCCATATTCGTTAGCCCAGGCATCCAGGTCAGCTTGAGCTGGTGCTGCACCGTTTGCGGTCTCAATAAGAACCGTCACATACAGCAAACCTGTGTCGCGATAAATATCTTGTACTTCCTGTGCGTGTGTGGCTGCAGCCCTACAGGGACCACACCATCCTGTCGAAAAGTCTAGGACGATAGGCCGCCCAAAGTTGGCATAAAGCCCAAAGTTTTCCCCCCCTTGGCGCTTACCGGTGAGATTGCAAGGGTTATCCCCCTCAACTCCAGCGCAGTCGTCCCATGTAATTGGACTTGGGTCTAACACATCCCATGGGTCCACATCGTGAATCCTTTCAAGGGTAGATAGAAATAGATCGTCTTCCACGCCGGCGGGTGAAAGATCCTTTTGGTTGTCGAGGTTATCAGAATTTGTATCATGCGGAGGCGTGCAAGCACTCGCGAACAGACAAAATGCTACCAAAATTCTTCGTAACATAATAAATACCTCCTGTTGTAACTAGGAGGAATTTAAGAGAAATACGAAAGAAGTGTTTTTTAGCCGATTCCGCTAGAACCAGAATAGTTCAGTTCGATATTTCCGGTTGGAATTCCAGTACACCCTGCAATCACACTGCATTCTCCGGAACCCGATAAAAATAGGGAGGTGCATTTAAGTTCCCACCTACTAGTGCTAGCAGATGCTGGCAACTCGTAATAATTTGTACCTGCTTCCATAACGGATAACGCGGAGAAACCAATTCGGACACCCCCGTCCGCATAAGCCTGCAGGTCGGTGCCTTTGTTTCTTACTTCAATCCAGCGAGTTACTTGGGGAAACTGGAGTTCGTATTGCACATCATCTGTCGGGCCGTCTGGAACAATGCCTCCGCTAACGAAAGGTTTTCCTGAAACCTGAAATGCGCCGACATTTCCAAGACCAGATGTATATTTATAAGCCATATTATTATTCCTATCTTCTATAAATAGTTGAAGGTCGCCGTTAAATCACGAAATTTAAAAGCTCTTATCTATAATTATGAAAAATCTTTGGGATCGCGATATTTAATTCGAACTTTTTCACTTATTGGGATTGCTTCCCCATCACCATCAATCCGAACAAAAGTCATTTGTGTGCTCACCACGGTTCTTTGAGTGCCGTTATAGACAGAGTGACGCCTCGCCTCCACATTCAACGTTAAAGAAGTTTTCCCTACTTTTGCCACCTCTCCATATATTTTAATAATTTGCCCAGGCCGACAGGGTCGCTGAAATGTTAGCCCAGCAATATGTTTAGTGACCATTCTAGGAGTGTCTGCCGCTTGGGCAGCAAAAGATGCAGCAGCTTCATCCAGCCATGCTAACATAACACCTCCAAATAGATTACCATGGTATCCCACATCTTGTGTTTTAACAAAATGAGTTGAAATTAGCTCCATATAGTTATTTATTGTCTTTCTTAACTGTTTGCTTCTTTACTTCTAGGCAATCTGTCGTTTTACACAACTTGTCGACTTTTTCTTTCAAAGAATCAACTTTTTGATGCAATGTTATTAATGCCAATTCTACCTCTTCTTTAAGTGTTTTTTTAGTTGACATTATAATAAATCCAAGGAAGTTTTTGTTTCCCTTAATAAACTAGGTAGATCCAAACCAGCGCAATCGATTTTAGTTTTTATAAAATTGTAATGATTACAGAAGCCATGAAACTGTCCACGTTCACACTCTCGGTGCAGCCCTGTGTCGATATGGCCCTCGTTATCCCGCGGGTATTCAAGAGGAATTCCAACCCCAAGATGAACAGCAGCCCATAAGGCCTTAAGGGCGTCTAATTGAATAGGATAAAAGTCCAAAAAAGGTTTTAGAGTTTTCCCATGCACATATCCGTGCTCTTGAAGGGGCCTTTCACCGAAACCATGCTCAATATACCAATTTTGATACTTAGGATAATAGGCATTACTGATTTCTACTCCAATCCCTTTCGAATTTCCACCTTCGTATCGAGGAATCCCCGCATGCCATGCTTTATGTTGTGTATCTAGCATTTGAAAGATGGTGCCGTCGTTATCAATAAGAAAGTGCACCGAAATGCCCCTTTTATTCAATACTTTGGCGCAAGACTCCGATGATAAGCAAACATCCCAGTGATTTACAAACATAGTGGGTTTTCGGTCCGGCTTTCCAGAATAATCGGTATAATTGCCTTTTTTGGCCCTAAAACCGTCATTTTCGTCCCAAAGTATCACCTTATCCCAGTTAACCGGGATAAAATTGCCATTATGAACAATATGTTTTTGTCCAGCGCGAAATGGGCACCTACTAGTTGGTTTATGGTCCGAAATATCAGCTTCTCGAGCTGTCCAGACTCTCCTATATGTCATGGGCCCAACGAGACCATCTGCCGTCAAATGGTGGTTTTTTTGCCACTTTTTAACGGCTTTTATTAGTTCCTCATCGAAAAGTGAGCACCCGAACCAACTTGGAAGCCACCCAAGACTATCAGAAGAGCTTTTATTGTAAAAATTTTTATCCATTCTCTTATAAATAGGCAATTAAGTGTTGATTTTCTCCGATATATCAATTATAATGGTTAATAGATTCCAACTTAAGATATTTAGTGCATGAGCGTTTTCCGAAAACACAAATCTATTGTTGATCGTTCAGCAAGCGACCGCGCGCGCCATAAAAAGAAAATAGATAAGGCAATTAAGGAATCAATAAAGGATGTCGTCGCCGAGGAGTCAATAATTGGCCAAAACGGAAAGAAAAAGATACGAATTCCAGTCCGCGGAATCAAGGAATACCGCTTTGTTTACGGAAATAACGAAAATAATAAAAGCGTGGGCTCTGGCGGCGATCATAATATCAAAAAGGGTCAAAAAATCGGTAAGCAACGCAGCCAAGCTGGCCAGGGCCAAGGAACAGGAAAGGCTAGCGATCAAAAAGGCGAAGAATACTATGATGTTGAAGTTAGTTTAGAAGAATTGGCTGAATATCTCTTCAATGATCTAGAATTGCCGGATTTAGAGAAGAAACAATTTCGTTTTGTATCTCAGGAGACGATCAAACGCAAAGGATACCGTTTTAAAGGCATTCGACCTAGGCTTTCTAAAAAAGAGACCTTAAAAAGAAAGATTAGGCGCCAAAAAATGGCTGAAAAGGCGGGTACACATGATCCCGAGAGCGACGAACGCTTCCCGTTTCACAAAGACGACCTAAAATATCATCATATTAAGCCCAAAGTTAAAGAAAACAGCACAGCCGTCATCTTTTTCTTAATGGATGTCTCTGGTTCTATGTCTCAAGATAGAAAATTCCTCGCTAGAAGCTTCTTTTTCCTTCTATATCAGTTTTTAAACCACAAATACGAACAAGTTGACGTGGTATTTATATCCCACTCAACCCAGGCAAAAAGAGTTGACGAAAACGACTTCTTTAAAGTGGGTACCCACGGAGGCACCCTTATTTCGAGTGCCCTAAAACTCGAACTAGAAGTTATTGATAAAGAATACCACCCCAATGCCTGGAATATATATACATTTTACTGCGGAGATGGGGAAAATTGGTCCTCTGACAACGAAAAAAGCCTTGATTTGTTCAAACAAATTAAAAAACTCAGCCAACTAACGGGATATTGTGAGATAAATGAACATTATAAAGGACTAGCTGATGAAATCGACCAGAATGATCCCTTTTATGGCACCCCATGGGGTACCTTTTCAGCCTGGAAAAATGAAGAAATGGAAAATTTATGGTCCAAGTTAACTTCTTTGTGCGATAATCAGTTTAAGAGGGTGATGGTCGGGGAATCTGACCACATCTGGCGCGCCTTTTGTTCTCTATTCGGTGGAAAAGACACAAAATGAGTGACTGGACAGAGAAAGACTTGTTACATTGGGACCAAAAAATCGCCCAAGTCGCTGAAAATTTAGGTTTAGACTGGCATCCTATCGACTATGAGATCATTGATTACCAAGAAATGTTAGGCGCCATGGCATATGTTGGTCTCCCTACTCACTATAGGCACTGGTCCTATGGAAAAGAATATGAAAGAACCCATACTTTGTATAATATGGGACAGACAGGCCTTCCTTATGAGATGATAATCAACTCAAATCCCAGTATCGCCTATCTTATGAGGGAAAATGCTCTCTATATTCATATACTTACTATGGCTCATTGCGTGGGACACTCAGATTTCTTCAAACAAAACCGAATGTTTGCCGATACAAACCCCAATAATATTATTGATAGTTTTAAATCCGCAGCAAAGTATGTTCGAAAGCTCATTGAAGACCCCTCTATTGGAATCGATAGAGTAGAAGGAATCTTAGATGCAGCTCATTCTATCAAATATCAGGCACCCAGAACACCAGGCATTAAATATAAAACCAGAGATGAAGTTTTACAGCTTGAAAAGCTGAAAATGGTTGAGGACCCCCGGTACACCTGCCAACTCAGCAAGGTCCCGTTGAGACCAGAATATAACCTGTTGCACTTTATCGCCGAACATAGCAAATCTCTTGAAGATTGGGAACGTAATCTAATTCTTATTGTAGAAGAGAGCTCTAAATATTTCATTCCGCAGGCTCTAACTAAAGTAATGAATGAAGGTTGGGCATGCACCATACATCACAAAATTATTAATGAATTAAATTTACCAGATAGTTTACATCTTCCGTTTATAAAACTTCATAACCAAGTGGTGAGACCTCATCTTGGAACTATAAATCCTTATCATTTAGGTTTTAAATTATTTGAGAAAATCATTGAAAAGACTGGTTTTGAAGAAGCAATGATTATACGAGAAGTACATAATGATATATCTTTCTTGCGGTTTTATCTTGACGAAGAATTTATGAGAGAACAAAACTACTTTAGTTACTCCTTTAAAAAAGACCAAAAAGCGACTACAATAGACGAGGTGTCAGATACAGACGGCTGGGAGTCTGTGCGTGACGACATGATAAAAAATATAGGTTTAAACAGGATTCCAGTAGTCTATGTAGAAGAAATAGAAAGAAACAATACCTTATCGCTGGTGCATGAGCACGACGGTCGAGATCTAGATCTCAACTATGCGAAAAAGGTCTATAATAATATAAAGTCCCTCTGGGGCGACGAGGTTAGATTAATATCAACAGTGGAAAATGACATATGGGAGTTTTAGCTTATGACCACAACAACTAAATTTTTAAAGAGTGTAAGAGCTCATCAAGAGAGTAAAAAAACTGAGAAGTTTAAAGGAACTCTGGGAGACTATCTAAAATTATTAGAGGCCAGCCCAGATATCGCTGTACTGGCCCACAAGAGGCTGCACGAGCAAATTTTATCCCACGGTCTTCGTACCTTAGATGAAAGCGACACTCGTTGTAATAAACTATTCAATGGCGAACCGGTAAAAGTATATAATTATTTTGCCGGCCAGTTCTTCGGGATGGAACGGCCGCTTGAAAAGGTTATGAGGTTTTTACATTCTGCGGCGATGAAAGGCGAAGAAAGCCGTCAGGTCATGCTGCTGCTCGGCCCGGTCGGCGCAGGGAAATCAGCACTCGTTGAACATATTAAATCAGCACTCGAAGCGTGTGACCCTATCTATGTTGTCGAAGGGTGTCCAATTCGTGAGGAACCACTTCATTTAGTTCCTCGTACCTTGCGTGATGAATTCACTGAGATGTATGGTATTAAAATCGAGGGTGACCTGTGCCCTGTGTGTAGACATCGTCTTATTCACGAGTATGCAGGAGACTATACAAAATTCCCAATCTCGCAGGAGTCATTTTCGGTTCGAGGCCGGAAGGGGGTTGGCGTTGTTCCTCCTATGGATCCCAACACACAAGATACCAGCCTTCTGATCGGTTCCGAAGATATATCTAAACTTGACCTATATCCCGAGGATGATCCACGCGCCCTGAGCTTGAACGGAGCTTTTAATGTTGGCAATCGGGGTATCGTGGAATTTGTTGAGGTGTTCAAAAACGAGATTGAATTTCTCCACACCATGATTACTGCTACCCAAGAAAAGAATGTACCTTCTCCTGGCAAACAAGCAATGATTTATTTCGATGGAGTTATTTTAGCTCACTGTAATGAAGCAGAATGGAACAAATTTAAAGCAGAGCACACTAACGAGGCAATTCTTGACCGCATAGTCCGCGTTAATATCCCCTATAGCCTGGAATACGAGCAAGAGGTTAAGATCTATAAAAAGTTAATCGGTCGATCGGATTACGATTGTCATATAGCGCCACATACTTTAGAAGTTGCAGCCATGTTTGCCGTCCTTTCGCGTCTGAAGCCATCTAATAAAGTCGACCCCGTTACAAAAATGAAAATTTATAACGGCCAGGAAATTGTTGAGAAAGGCCTTGTTAAAAAAGTTGATATTAAAGACCTCCGAGAAGAAGTCGAAGACGAAGGAATGACAGGTATTTCAACACGTTTTATTATGAAAGCTATCGATGCCTCACTCGCAGACTCAACCAAAAATATGATCACACCGATTTCAATTAGAGATGCCCTGATTAAACAAGTTAAGGAGCAAATTGTTAGTCCTGAAGATAGAAAATATTATCTGCAGTTCTTGCAAAAGTCACTTCACGAAGAATACCTGTCTCTCTTAGAAAAAGAAATCACCAAAGCATTCGTTACAGCTTACGATGAACAGGCTGAATCACTGTTTGATAATTATCTCGACCACGCGGAGGCTTATGTAAATAACACCAAAGTAAAAGATCGAGTAACAAACGAAGACATGGAGCCTGATGAAACGTTTCTCCAATCAATTGAGGAACAGATCGGAATTAAGGGGTCTGCTAAAAATAATTTCCGGGCTGATATTTCTTCTTATATGTTCGCCAAACTGCGCCGTAATGAAACGATAGACTGGCGTTCTTACGGCCCCCTAAGAGAGGCAATTGAAAATAAGTTAGTATCTTCAGTTCGTGATATCTCCCGGATTGTAACAAAATCAAAAAGTAGAGATAATAAACAGAAGAAGAAGTTCAACGCAATGGTACAAACACTTATAGAAGATTATGGTTATAATGAAGACTCAGCCGAAGAGGTGATTAAGTTTGCCTCAAATAATCTGTGGCGCGATTCGTAATCTCCCATCGACGTCGCGCAACAAAGGGGGCTTACGAGCCCCCTTTGTCTTCTTGTATCTCTTCTTCTGCTTCCATGAGTCCGCTTTTTTTACACCATTCATAGGTGTCCGACGGATATGTCCATCTCACGCGGATCCATGGATTATCTTCATCTAGATCATCAAAGATGTCCACCACAATTCCTATGCGCTTTCCTTTGTTGCCCCTGACAAGAGAGCCGAGTTTCATGTGGCTATTAGTGGAACGTATTGTCGACATTCTTACCAAAAGCAAGAAGACTATCTCTCATCTCCTCTTGCTCAGATACAAGATCATGGTTCAAGGAAAGTATTATTTCTTGAGTTGTTGTATCGACATAAACTGAAACGTATGTGTCGTCGGAAATCATAAAGTCTTTTGTTGACAGTCGAACGTCTCCGTATTTATGAACAAACACAGCTACAATAGTAGAGAGCATTTGGGGAGATTGCATCAAATCCTCTCCAAGAGAATTGTGCTTTTCCTCGATAGTTTTTTTTGCGCTAGCCACAATACTCGAAAGCTCTTCCGTCAATAATAGATTAAGTTTATAGCGTCGACGGCTACGTATGCTCCAATAAATACTCAAACCAGCACAAATTAAAACGACGGTACTTAATATAAACAAGAGTGTTAACATTATGGCGCTCCCACTATAACTAGTCAAAATCCCGCGATTTTTTCTCGGTAATTTTTTAACGCCCTCACATACTCTAGAATCGGCTTTTGTACTCCAACCCCAGGCACAACTCGTAGGTGGCAACGCAAATACACAGGCGCACCCTCCAGTAGCGCAGGGAGAGACTTCCGTATTGCACGGAGACACCCAGCATGCAGCCGTAGTGTCGATTGATAGCGACGAAGGGTAAGAGGAACACTCTACCAGATATGTAGCAGGATCCGGGCGCCAGATCCAATAATACTGGCTACACACACCCAAAAGATGGCCTCAGTAAGATCAGGATTTCGAGCAAGTGTTTTACACATAACAGACATAAGTAGGCAGCAGTATAGCAGACTCCCCAAATAAGTTGTTGTGGATATATGCACTTCTTGTGCCAAATCACAAAAGTCTAAAAATCTCTACTGGGATTTTTTATGCCGGAAGGCTTTTACACGATCCAATTTCATACGGCGGTTGCGCGCGCGGAGAGAATCTTTGGGGAACATGTCTTCGAATGCAGCGCGTGCTTCTTGCGGGCTCGGCCCGGCGCCTGAAATTTCCTCAAATCCCTCTTTTTGGGTCGTATGATTAGACGCGTCCTTAAAGGAGCTAGCTTTGCAAGCCCCCCGCCAGGCTAGATATACCAGCAGGCCGCCAGGGATCAGTACCGCGGCTATAAGCACCAACGTATGTATAAGCGGGTTCGCCATGGCGTCTCATACCTACCTTCGAAGCCCTCGTAGCTTCTCAACTAGCGCATGCGTATGTTCCCCGAAGGTCTCCCATAATGTATGGAGGCCTCCTACTATACTGAACACCCACAATAGACTTACTGCAGTCATCCCCGCTATCACCAATACGTTAACGATCGTATCCATATCCCTCTATGGGTCCTTCGCCATGGTGCGATCCGCTGCGCGATCCGTTGCAAACCGCCCCAGTCCCTTCTGGCGTACGCCTACGTCTGTGGTGGCTTGTCCGGACAGGATTGCGCCGATGTAGTCTAAGGAGATGTCTAGCTCATCGAGCTTGCTGCTTAAGCGGTTGATCACTTTATCGACCATTTCCTCGATGAATTGCTCTGATATATGAATCGATTCGACGTCCATGTGTTTGTGCTCCCTATCTTAATTAGTGTTTTCGCTTTTAAAAAAGACGAAAAGTCCCAAAAATTACCTACGCGTTGCAAATGTACTTAGGCAGCTCATATGCCGGCCATGCTTGCATAGCACATATATCGGGCGCCGCACCGGGGGCGGGGGGGGTGCCCCGCATGTCAACATTTTGTCAATAAAGTTTTGTGAGTTTTTACATTAGGCCGTGAGTTACTTAGCACACGCAAGCACTCACAGTAGGCACAAAAAAGCCGGGGCGAACCCCGGCAAGATTGTTTGCAGCTAGCAACTAGCTGTTCTTGTAGCCTCGCTTATGCAAGGTCATGACTTCGATGGTAAGCACGGCGGCCGCCTCATCGGTGTCAACGAGGGCCTGAGCCTCGATTAGAGCGGCGCGAAGGTTGCCCACGGTCGCGACGTTATCGGGGTCAACGCCAACGAGCGCGCAAGCGGACAGGGCACCGTCCAGCTTCGACTGCGCGGCGGCCACCTGCGAAGCAGCATCCGCCCCGGCAGCGGAGAAGGTCAGCACGCGACGGCTGGAAGCCTTCACGGCCTTATTGGTAGCCGGGACAGACCCGAGCATAAGCGCGGAGCCTTCCGGGTTAAGGTCCGCGTGACTGTCAAGGATGAAAGTAAACGCGCTCCCGATGTTCGAGAAAGCTAGGGTCATGTCGTTTGCGGATGCGAGAAAAATAGAGGTCATGTTGTGTGTCCTTCCGAGACTGTCGGGGCTTCAGTGCCCCTCAACTGTTATAATAATACCATACTGAGCAGAAAAGTCTCGGGCATTATCGTGCCCGATTGACAGCCCCGCGCCGATTGCGCGGGTTTCGTTGTTGTCTCTCTTCATGCTCATACAAGTATTGTACCTGAAAAATCGTCTTTTGTATCGGGCATTATTGTGCCCGGTTGCCTTTGTGCGCGCGGCCCATTCGGTTAGTTGTGGGTTGCAAGCGTAACACTTGCATGCCGCATACAACTCACAAACAGTTGATTGCATGCCGCATATAACTCACAATACTCACGGGTTGACATCGGGGGATTGTGCCTGTACTATATCGGACAATTCGCATACCCTACTTCTCCCAAATTGTAAACAAGGTCATTACAAAGCAAAACACTAATAGCAGATTCTCCACAACCACCTAAGCCGCTTCCGCCCATTCAACACTACGGGACAACACCTTGAATCGGTAGTGGTTCGCCATGTGCACATGGTAGTGATCTGTGTTAGGCAGTTCCCACTCAGGCACACTACTTGTGTTTGCTGTCCAGTTGGTCTTTACTCTTCCGTACTTGTCCACACTCATCACAACGCCGAGGATGCTTCCGGTCATATCCTGCTTGAATACATCGCAGTGAATTAGCTCTGCCGTGACCAAATCTCCTGGCAAGATTTCTGCAACGATTTTCTTTGAAGATTTCTGTGGCTTTTTCTGAGAAGATTTCTGCGCTGCTCTCTGAGTCATTTTCTTTGAGAGGTTTTTCTGTGAAGATTTCTTCTGTGGTTTTCTCTGAAGATTTTTCTGTCTCGCTGCCTTTGTCTTCTGCGCTGCGATCTTCTGTGAAGTTTTCTTCTTTGGTGTCGCTGACTTTTTCTTGCCGCCCCATGCGGTCCAACATGCGTTCGAGCAAACGACGTTGCCTGTCTTCGCTGTAAACTTCTTGGCCTTGCAGTGCTTGCAAGTCTTTACAAACTTTTCTGCTGCTTCTTGTGCTTTGATTGTCTTGACAAGTCCTGTGTTGGTCGTGAAGACTTGT
>Ga0208012_1000543_pt1 | contig 12572 bp, 11 predicted proteins | sample 15BtaG_FD_184090 | JGI IMG/M metagenome (GOLD analysis project Ga0208012, IMG submission 184090) | Marine viral communities from the Subarctic Pacific Ocean - 15B_ETSP_OMZ_AT15312_CsCl metaG (SPAdes) (version 2) | ecosystem: Environmental > Aquatic > Marine > Oceanic | place: Pacific Ocean... | reverse complement strand
GGATATATATTCTTATTCTACATATCATGTGTTGGAATATTATGTTAAAAGTATATCTAAGATAATGACGAGAAAGGATCACAGTGACATTGTCCATAAGGAGACGAGTATCATTTTTGAGGATGAAACGTGGAAGGTATTAATACCATTAACTATGAGGTCGTCCAATTATTACGGTAGGGGGACAAAGTGGTGTACATCGGCAACAGAGAACAATCAATATGAGTCTTACGATCAGAAGGGTAACTTAATTTATGTGATTGGTCCTGATAAGTTAGCATTTTATCATTCATGGGATGAGAACGAATACACGTGGTACGACGACCTTGACAACAGGGTAAGTCAAAATACGATAAGGGAAATACTACCAACATATATAATAAAAGAAGTATATAAGTCTGATGAATATGATTTTTCTGAATATGTTCCACGTGTTGGGCAGCGCGGTTATTTGTTGAAGGCGATGAGGGATTTTAACTTCAGTAATCCAAAGTACAACATTGATGGTTGGGAGATGGATTTCGATGACAATGCGGGGGTATGGAAGTTAAAGGACGATGCTTTGGATTTCCACAAAGACATTCACTTTTGGATAAACCCAACGGCAGTTCGTGAGGATGAGTTTGAGTGGATGGGAGTATTATCGGATGAATACTTCAAGAGGACATTAACCCAAGATGAACTTTATTGTTTATCTGACTTGGAGGAGGCTGATGAATTGTATGATAGGTTATTTGTCCCCATTCGTATCCCATTGGTGGGTGGGTATGATGCCGACAAAGACATCATCTTAAAAGACTATTTCATGGTGGTAAGATACTTCATTGGTAAGGTAAAACCAATGTTGGATAAATATTTGGAAGATATTGTGGCGGCTCGAAGTTATAAACTTGGAGAGATCAATAAGGCTCATGGTGTTGCCAACGGAGACATCTTCACACCGACTAATTAATAATAAATTTGTTTTTATCAGATATTTTTTGTATCTTTACATAAAGACTATAACGATGTGGCGGAGGATATACGCAGTCCGAATCGCGTTCGGACCGTCCCTAACAATAAGTCTGGTTTGATCATCAGAGAATATGGGAATCGGAGGGTGTGAGTCCCTTTCATCGTTTTTTAAAAAACAGTAATGGGAAAGATAAAAAACTTAAAAGACAGACATCCTGAGTTCGTCATTGATTTGATTGATTTATTCGCAGAGATGGACCCCACCAAGACAAATAAGTACGTACCATATTTGGTTAAGAAGACTAAGAAGTACATTGAGTTGGTTCGTAAGCAGATGATGACGAGGAACTTCCAGGAGTTATTTGATTTGATACAAGACTTTGAAGAATTGGCGCAGAGGGATTACATTGTTGATAAGGACATATACAAATACAGTAGGTTGGTAGATTTGAGGGAGGTTGTCGATAAGGGCAGGCAGGAGAGAGACATCAAGGAGATAAAGAAAGACAAGGCTGAGTTGTTACATAAGGACGACAATTATGTATTATTGGTGCCGAAGACTTTGGAGGGTTCACAGATATACGGTAGGGCGACGAAGTGGTGTACTGCTGCCACTAATGACAGTGGACACTATGGTGATTACGAGCACGCTTTCTTTGAGCACCTCGACAATGGTAAGTTAGTATATTTGATATGTCGAAAGATGGACCCCATCACACAGAGGTTTGCTAAGGTTGCTTTTTACAGTAAAGATGAGGGGGCACACTTCCCCACCAACATAGATTCCAAGGAGCCACTTACGGCTTGGGATGTCAAAGACGATAAGTTGTCTATCGGTGATTTGCAGGAGTTGATGTCTTCTTTGCCGACGACTCTCAATAAGGTTATTTTTGGTTATTTCGGAATATGATTGAGCAATGGATATTAGATTTCTTTGGTATCCACAATATCAACATTGAAGGTCACACTCCAATTTATCTGAATCGGCATGGTGATTTTGTCGAGATATACGAACCCGATATTTTCAATGAAACTTTCGTTAGGTGTTATGATTATGTAAACCACACCATTAGTGATAGGTACATTCGGGAGTTAAGTTACGACCACTTATTGATAGTTTATGATGGTGATGGTACTCGGGTTAATGCTTTCAAAAAGTACGAAGATTTTATGTTGAGTGATAAGTATTTTTATTATCTCCGTGAGGTTAATGAGTTTATGTTGGATCATTTTTTGCCCGCAACTCATCAGTTCAGGGATGATTTGGAGAAAGTTGGTATGGATATTGAATATCTAAAACAGAAGGCAGTTCCTGTAGAAATGTTCGACAACATCAATATTGATGTCGGTGATGACATTCTTGACCGCATTGATTTGGCTTTGCTTGCTTTCAGAGAAGAAAATGACATTAATAGACCATTTTAAAGGATTTATTCATATTTATTACTAGGGTGTCATTTAATTATATAATATTTTTCATTATATTTGGATAAATAATAAAAGTTTAGTTTTAAGTAATACAGATGGGTGTTTTAGACAGATTAAAAAAGGAATATAAGTCATCAAATACTGTGATGACGGTGGAAGAGTACTTGAAGAAGTGCAAGGTAGATACCAAATATTATGCTAGTGCAGCTGAAAGGATGTTAAAGGTGATTGGTGAGCCTAAGGTCATTGACACTAAGGAAGAACCTCGATCAAGCAGAATACATTTCAACAAAAAGATAAAAATATATCCAGCCTTCAGTGAGTTTTACGGTATGGAAACTGTAATCGACAACATAGTTTCCTTCTTTAGACATTCGGCTCAAGGTTTGGAGGAATCAAAACAGATTTTATATTTGATGGGCCCTGTGGGTTCGGCAAAGTCTTCATTGGCGGAGAGGTTAAAGAAGTTGATACAACGAGAACCGATATACGCATTAAAGGCTGGTGATGATATATCGCCAATCTTTGAATCCCCCTTGGGATTATTTTCCGATATGAAGGAAGATCTGGAGAAAGAATATAAGATACCAACGAGGTACGTTCCCAACTGTCTGTCCCCTTGGGCTCAGAAGAGGTTGGAGGGATATCAGGGAGACATATCAAAGTTTTCCGTTGTGGAGTTATATCCATCGATACCGAAGCAGGTTGCGATAACGAAGACAGAACCTGGTGACGACAACAATCAGGACATCTCAAGTTTGGTTGGCAAAGTTGACATCAGGAAGTTGGGAGAATACGCTCAGAGTGATGCCGACGCTTATTCCTATTGTGGGGGTTTGTGTATTGGCAATCAGGGGGTAATGGAGTTCGTCGAGATGTTTAAGGCTCCGATAAAGGTATTGCATCCTTTATTAACGGCAACGCAGGAAAAGAATTACAAAGGAACAGAACCCATCGGTGCTATCCCTTTCAACGGCATCATTCTTTCTCACTCCAATGAGAGTGAGTGGGATAAGTTCGCCAACGATAAGAAGAACGAAGCATTTCTTGATAGGGTTTATAAGATACAGGTGCCATATTCATTAAGGGTGGATGAGGAGATAATGATTTATGAGAAGTTGATAAGAGAGTCATCATTAAGTGAATCACCATGTGCTCCCAAGACCTTGGAGTTGTTATCGCAGTTTACGGTGATGAGCAGATTAAAAGAGCCTCTCAACTCGAAGTTAAGTTCTAAGATGAGGGTATATAATGGTGAGAACCTCAAAGAGGTCGACCCCAACGCTAAGTCACTACAGGAATACAAAGATGATTCTGGTGTCACCGAAGGTATGGAGGGGATATCAACGAGGTTTGCCTTTAAGGTATTATCGAAGGTATTCAACTACGACGGTGATGAGATTGCTGCCAACCCCGTACATTTATTATATGTATTGGAGAAGGAGATAATTAAGAATCAGTTTCCACCATCCACTGAAGACAAATATTTGGACATCATAAAATCGATATTGGCAATTGATTACGCTGAGTTCATCGGTGATGAGATACAGAGGAGTTACGTTGAGTCTTATAAGACTTACGGGCAGAACATCTTCGATAAGTATGTCACCTTCGCTGACCATTGGATTCAGGATCAAGATTATAGGGATCCTGATACTGGTGAGATGTTCGATAGGACTAGTTTGAACGAAGATTTGGAGAAGATAGAGAAACCTGCAGGTATTGCCAACCCCAAGGATTTCCGTCATGAGATAACGCAGTTTTTCTTCCGTTACAAAGCCAACAACGATGGTGTTTCACCAGATTGGACGGCTTATGAGAAGATCAAGAATGTCATTGAGAAGAGGTTATTCTCTTCCACTGAGGATTTATTGCCTGTGATATCGTTTGGATTGAAGTCCACCAACGACGATGAGCAGAAGCATCAAGATTTCGTCAATAGGATGATAGATAGGGGTTACACTTCTAAGCAGGTGGAGTTAATAGTACAATGGTGGATGAGACACCGACAAAGACAATAGATATTTATGGGATCCATAATTGACCGAAGGAAGAATTCTAGTGGTAAATCGCATGGTAACAAAAGACGTTTTTTAAAAAGGATTGAAGGACAGATTAAGAAGGCGATACCAGACATCGTTTCAGATGAATCGATGGAGGGCTTCTCTGACGGTAAAGGTAGGATAAAGATTCCCGTTAAGGGAACTAAAGAGCCGCGTTTCACTTACGACAAAGATACTGGTAAGAAGAAATATGTTTTGCCAGGTAATGATAAGTTCGATGAGGGTGATAAGATTCCACGTCCTGACCGTTATGGTGGATCTGGTGGTGGTAGTAAGGGTAGTAAGGATGGCAGTGGTGAGGATGAGTTTGTAGTCACCATTTCAAAAGAGGAGTTCATAGGATATTTCTTTGAGGATTTGGAGTTGCCAGAGCTTGTAAAGAAAACATTCTCGGAGATATATCAGAATAAGAAGAATAGGGCTGGTTTCGTTAAGGACGGAGTTCCTTCGCGTATGAACATTGTCAGGTCTGTTAAGGAATCATTGAAGAGGAAGATTGGCATTGGCGGTTCATTAAAGAGGAAGCTAAAAGAATTGGAAGATGAGTTGGAGAACACAACCGATGCCGACAGAATCTTGGAATTGGAGGAGGAGATAAAATCAATTAAGAAGAGGATAGATACGATACCTTACATCGATGAGGTTGATTTAAGGTATAATCATTTTGAGGATAGGCCTGAGCCGACAACGCAGGCGGTGATGTTTGCGATAATGGACGTATCGGCATCGATGGGTAGGAGAGAGAAAGACATTTGTAAGAGGTTTTTTACTTTATTATTTTTGTTTTTATATAAGTCATATGAGAAGGTGGAGATGGTATTCATCAGACACCACAGTGAGGCTAAGGAGTGTACCGAAGAGGAGTTCTTCAACTCCCGAGAGACGGGAGGTACTATGGTATTGCCTGCCATTGAGTTGATGGGAAAGATAATGAAGGAAAGATATATTGGTGGGGACTGGAACATATATTGTTGCCAGGCTTCAGATGGTGATGTCTGGGACGATAGTGATGCCCACCTTAGTCGTAGGCTACTTGAGGAAGATTTACTCCCACATATGCAGTATATGGCGTACATAGAGGTATGTCGATCATATTTTACTATGTTATGGAATGAATACATTTACCTTCATGGTACGAGTGATAACTTCGCCAGTGAGAAGGTAGCAGATGTCAGTGAGATATGGACAGTATTCAGAAAGTTATTTAGAAAGAGGGGAATAAAGATAAAGTAATGGCACTGAAGAGTAAAGAATTTTATAGAGAGTTATTTAGTAGGTCTGATTGGGATTTGGACACCCTAAAATATGCCGATGAGTTGTGTGAGCATTATGCTCGTAACTGGTTAAAGTTAGATTTATATGCCAACCATATTGAGGTGGTAACATCGGAGCAGTTAATAGATGCACAATCGACAATAGGATTACCATTGAGTTATCCACATTGGTCGTTTGGTAAACAGTTTGCCATGACAGAGAGTGGTTACAAGCAGGGGTATCAGAACTTATCATATGAGATGATAATAAACTCAGACCCATGTATCTCTTATAATGTCGAGACCAACACCACATGTTTGATGGTATTGGTTATTGCCCACGCAGCGATGGGTCACAACGCATTCTTCAAAAACAATTATATGTTCAAGCAATGGACTCAGGCTGATTCCATCGTTGAGTATATGAAGTTCTCTCGTGACTACGTTATGGAGTGTGAGGACAAATATGGTTATGAGGAGGTGGAGACATTCCTCGATGCTTGTCATGCATTACAATATTATGGTGTTGATAGGTATAAGAAACCAAAGAAGATGTCCCCAGAGAAAGAAAAGAAAAGATTCAGAGAGGCTTTGGAGTACGAAAGGAAAGACTACAATCCCTTATGGGATACCCTACCCGAACGGAGTTTAGTGAAGAGGGTTTCTGAAAGTGTAAAGAGGGTAAAGAAATTCCCACAACACCCTGAAGAGAACATATTATATTTCTTACAGAAGAACGCACCAGATTTGCCGACATGGAAGAGGGAGCTGATAAGGATAGTAAGAAAAACGTCACAGTACTTTTACCCACAGGGTCTTACGAAGTGCATAAACGAAGGTACGGCATGTATGGCACATTATCATTTGATACATAAATTATATGATGAGGGTTACCTCCCTGACGGTTTCATGCAGGAGTTTTTCAAACACCATTCTGATGTATTGTTCCAACCGACATACAAATACAAAGGATATTATGGTTTAAATCCATACACCTTGGGTTTTAACATATTCCAAGACATTAAGAGGATGTGTGAGAATCCCACTGATGAAGACAGGCATTGGTTTCCCGATGTCGTCGGCAAGGATTGGATTGAGCAGTTCAACTACATATATCAAAACTTCAGAGACGACAGTTTCGTCCTTCAGTATTTATCGCCTAAGGTGATGAGGGATATGAAACTATTCACCATCAACGATGATGATAATGAAAATCGTTTACTTGTTGATAGTATCCATAATGGAAGGGGGTATAGAAGATTAAGAGAATCACTATCACAGATGTACAATAGAGATTATATGTTACCAAACATACAGGTCTTGGATGTTGATGTAAAGGGGGATAGATGTTTAACATTAGCGTACTACCCTTACGATGGTAGGGAGTTAGACAGATCTTCGACTCGTGATACTTTAGAGTGTGTAAAACACATCTGGGGTTACCATACTAAATTGGTCAGTGTTGATCGTTTGGGTGGAAGGGAGTTAATCTACGATTTGATTCAGTAATACTCTACTGTCAACATAATGAAACCGAATATCCCAGCTACGATACGCATAAATGCATAAAGATCAATGAGTGGGTATCTTACGTTACCACCTTCTGATGTGAAGTGATATTTGCCAGTCCACAGGAGTCCATTTATTGAGTGTGATAAAAACCAAAATAGTTTTTCACCACCAAGACTTCTTTTAAGTTGGTAGTAAGTACCTTGTGTTGGTAAAGATAAAAGTAGGTGGTAGGCACAAACGAACAGCCAGAACTCATTTATTGATATTGGTGATGTAAACAGTTTTGTAAATGCTATTGAGGCTCCAATTCTCAGTCCCCACGTTATTACTTTTCTAACTATGAGTAATCTATCTTCGCCATAGTACCCTTGTCCTGCGACATAGAACAAATATGCTAACCCACCGATTATCGAACCGATGATATATAATAATAATATTTGTAGTCCCATTACCATTCTCCTATTTCGTATTTATTGCCAAATATCCATTTTGTTAGCACATGGAATATTTGAATATCAAAGAAGTGACTCATTGCCCATCCAAATGCAATAAAACCTATGACGAAAGTGATCCAAAATGTCCACATAAGACTATAGTTGTCCATATATGCATCTGGACCCATTCCTTTACCGAAGTTAAGTTTCCTATTGCAGCTTTCGCAATATTTTGGTTTCGGTATGGTCTTCCAGGGTTTTTTAATTAGTTTCCCATGTAGTTGGATGTGTTCATAATCAAATTGACCGATATATTTACACTTTTGGCAAAAGTATTGTTGTTTCACCAGTAGATTAAGTGATGTTGTTGGTTTAAGTTGTATTTTTTTCTTTTTTGCCATTTGATTTTTAAAAAAGTCTCATTATCTTTAACTATAAATATTTATAATAAAGGAAAACATGATGGATTACTTTTTATGGGCGACAATTTTCTTCTTTTTGGGTGTTTTCATCTATTATGTGAAGAATTTTATTTATTTTTTATTACCAGAGGTGGGTAGGTTTGCTTTCTCTTTGGTTTATTTATTTATTGGTGCGTCATGTTTTCATTATCACCAAAACATTGGGTGTGTTTTATGGTTTGGTGCTAGTATTTGGTGTTTGGTAGGTTTACATTTCTATAGGAAGAAGAAAGTACTGCAGGGGAAGTTATTGGAGGAGTTAAACAAGATTGCCGATGAACAGAATAAGTTCTTCGATAAGATGAAGGAGGATTGATAGTTTGGCACGTCTTTTGTTTATATAGTTTAAAGATAAACATGAAAAACTTATTATTAATTGTATTGATATTTATAACCAGCACTGGGTTCTCGCAATATTACGATGACTTATATTATGATACGTCATACGATGGTTATTATGGCGGTAACGAACACCTAACGAGTGATACAACAGAAGAAGATGGAACTACTACTATTACCAACAATTATTATATGTCTTCTGGTTATGATTATATTTACACAAGAAGAATCAGATTAAGGTATTGGAGATTTTGGAAACCTTATTATTATTCCCATTGGGATTACCCTTATTATAATAACCACTATAGTTATTATTCAAATCAATGGGGTTATCATTCCGTAACATACCTTTCACCTTATTATTCATATTACCAACCCTATCACTACAATTATTATTACAACAATTACTATAATAACAATTACTACACGTATTATAGAAAGAAAAACACGCATTATGGTCATCGAGGAAGTTCTTCATCAAATTCTGGGGGAACTAGAAAATACACTAAACCAAACAAGGGTAATAAGGTGGTGGTTGCTTCAAAACCACGTCCTACTACAACACAGAGGACGACTACTAAAAATAAAGTTAATAGGCAAGTACCGAGACCTCCAACTACACACACAAAAGTAAACAGACCCACCGACGGGTACTCAAAGTCAACGAACACTAAGAGGGTGAACGTCAGGACTCACACACCACAGCGTACAAAAACATATACACAAAATCGTCCTCACAGACCTACAGTGCAACGATCGCACAGAACTGTGAACAGAGCTACGCCCACAAGAGTGAGCACCCCATCTAATAGGTCATACAACCGCCCCACATCTCCAAGGAAAGTGGGGATACAAAAAATCAGAAAATAAGAAATATTTTGTAGGAATTCTGTATATTTATCTATAGGTTAATAACAATTTAAAAAATAGATAACAATGGCAGAGATTTTAAGCTCGGGTGTTAATCTTTTCACGAAAGACACATCCACAGGGAATGGCAATACAATTATTGGTGCTGCAGTCCCTACCGATTCCGTAACAGAGGGAATCGCAAAAGAGGCAGGACAGACAGGTATATTCGTATACACGGATAAGTCATTCACGGTGTACTTTCATTATGGATCCTCATGGGTCGAATATATGAGCGTGGATGTGAATGACGCAGATTGGACAGGGAGTGTGAATATTCCTTGGGCCGCACACGACACATATGGTGCAGTTGATGCCATGTATTTTAAAACAGATGAAACCAGCCACGTTATGAGGTTGGTTTCTTTCGTTACGCCCATATTTGTTGATGCAACACCTGGGGATAGTGACCTAACACATGACGGATTATTCATATCTGTAAACGGTTCTAGTGAGAACGTCGATGAGACATTATATGGTAATGAAACGCAGTTTGTAAGGTTCGAGAAGTTCACAGGTAGTGATTATTCGGCTAACGAAGCTGTAACATTGGTGAAGAGTGGTAAAGTATTGGACTCGTATACAGTTGTTGATGGCATTGATGTTCCATCGGCAGAAGTCTATGATGAAGATGCAAAAGAAACAACAATCACATTTACATTACCAGCTAGCGTCATCGTTAGCACAGAGATTGATGTATATTATGAACATGAATATGTATTAATAGAAGGAGGAGGAACACCTTTCACTAACACCTATTCAGTAGAGTTTGATGGGGTAAATGATTATGTTACTATGGGAGATATGTTAAACAAAACTAATAGTGATGCATTTAGTGTGTCAGCTTGGATAAAAATAAGTGTTCATAGTGGAACGAGATACATCATTTCAAAATTTAAAGGAGTCAACCCATATAATGGCTGGTCATTATCTATCAATACTGGACATAAGTTGCTATTTGCTCTTAGAGGTACAAGTCATGTGATAGCTTATTCTGATGTGGCATATTTTACTACAGGCGTTTGGTATCATGTGGTAGGAACATATGATGGCAGCGGTTTGGCATCAGGACTGACTGTATACCTAAATGGAAGTGATGTTACAGAAAACCCACGAACTGGAACTCTTGCTGGCTCAATATCATCAGATGCTCCCTTAAATATTAGTGGTAGAGATAATGGATATTACCCTTTTCCTGGTAATATAGATGAGGTATCCATGTTTAATAGTGAAATAAGTGCATCAGATGTAACAACAATTTATAATGGAGGAGTTCCTGCCGACTTAACGGCACTTTCCCCTGAAGCTTGGTGGAGAATGGGTGAAGGAAGTACTTACCCAATGTTAAACAACGAACAAGCATACAGTAATAGAAGCGTTGAGTTTGATGGAGTAAATGATTATGTTAATTGTGGCAATCCAACAGAATTGCAGATAACGGGTGCTATATCAGTAAGTATGTGGGTAAAATTTACGGGTGCTAGTAAGTGTGGCGCATCCAAAGAAGGTTATGCAGGTTCAGGAGTAAGAGGATGGGCTTTATGGGCATCCGAATATGGGGGGTACAACCCACAATTTGTAATATGGAATGGTAATACGGCTTATAATAATGGAACATCAGCAACAGCAGTTAGTGATGGTGCGTGGCATCATATTGTTGGTGTTTATGAACCCAGTGTTGCAATAAGAATGTATGTAGATGGTTCTTTGTCTGAAGAAAATACAACAAGTATTCCTGCTTCAATGAATGATATATCTGATAATCTCATATTAGGTAGATTTACACCTTCATATTCATCTGGTTATAATTTCAATGGCAATATGGACGAGGTTGCCATATGGGATAGTGTATTAAGTGCAGCAAATGTAACTACAATATACAATAATGGAGTTCCCAATGATATCAGCGGTTTAAATCCCGTAGCATATTACAGGATGGGAGATGGAGATACATACCCCACATTAACGGATAGTGGTTCAGGCTCTAATGATGGCACGATGACTAATATGACTGCTGATGATATCACAGGAGCGCAGACAACAGGAATAATGACTAACATGACAAGTGGAGACATCGAAACAGATGTGCCAGTTTATATTGAACCTGGATTACTTTTTCATATTGATGCTGGCAATACCGAAAGTTATACTTCCCCCTCAACAACTTGTAATAGTATAGGATTTGTAAATACTTCAGGTACTCTACAAGGAGCTTCAGGTTTACAAGCTTCCCCTATTTATGATTCTAATGGAGGAGGTTCTTGGTTATTTGATGGGACAGATGATAATATTGATTTCCAGTATGATGTAAATCTTGAACTCCAAGAATTTACTGTAGAGGTGTGGATTAAATGGAATGGCACAACAGGGACGGGTGGAATTTTTGAAGTTATGGCAGGTTCTACTAAAGGGCATTTTATTGGTTTCTATGGTGCAGGTACTTCTAATATTAAATGGTATACCCAAACCCCAGGTTGGCAAGCACTACAATCAATAAGTCCTACACCTGACACATGGTATCATGTTGTCTGTACTCTAGGTGCTTATGGGACATCTAACAATAAAAAGATGTATATTAATGGAGTTTATGATACCCAACAAACAACATCCGCAGATATTCAATACGGCAGTTCTAATGTACGTATAGGTTATTACGATGCGAGTTGGGAGGGAAATATTGCTTCTGTGAAAGTTTATAACAGAGAGTTTACTCCAACAGAAATACTTGAGAATTTTAATTCAACAAAATCAAGATTTGGATTATAATAAATTTAAAAATAAAGGATTATGGGAACATTTGAAAATAGAAGATGGGTTATCATACCCACAACATCAATAGGTGAGATAAATTTTAGTAATATATTAGAAACATCAGAGGATACACTACGTAAAAGTGTAGATGGGACAAAAACCTTCATTAAGTATGATGGAATACAACCTGTCTCTGTAGCTTCAATCACAGGAGTATCTTCAGAATATAATCATTCTGAAATAGGGACAGTATTAAATACACCTGAATGGTCATTACAAGAACCACTGGCGTAGTTAATAATAAATAACAATTTAAAAAATAGATAACAATGGCAGAGATTTTAAGCTCGGGTGTTAATCTTTTCACGAAAGACACATCCACAGGGAATGGCAATACAATTATTGGCGCTGCAGTCCCTACCGATTCCGTAACAGAGGGAATCGCAAAAGAGGCAGGACAGACAGGTA
>Ga0208012_1000540_pt1 | contig 12606 bp, 15 predicted proteins | sample 15BtaG_FD_184090 | JGI IMG/M metagenome (GOLD analysis project Ga0208012, IMG submission 184090) | Marine viral communities from the Subarctic Pacific Ocean - 15B_ETSP_OMZ_AT15312_CsCl metaG (SPAdes) (version 2) | ecosystem: Environmental > Aquatic > Marine > Oceanic | place: Pacific Ocean... | reverse complement strand
TTATTCTAGTGTTAATTATGCTGCTTATGGGAGTGCAATGGAGGCTACAATAGATACAGATAGAAATATAGTAGAATTTACACAGGAAGTCCCTGGAGCTACTACAGTGCAATTTAAAGTAGAGGTGACTACAAGTGGTAGTAGTGCAACTGCACCAGAAATAGAAAGTATTATAATAGATTACTAATGGATAAAGAAGCAAGACAACAAATTGAAGAATTAAAGAATCAAGTATTAGTTTTAACTAATGATTTAAATGGTATTAAAGAAAAAGAATTAACTATAAATGACATTAGATGGCTTTCTTATGGTGGTAGAGAGTTTATAAGCCCTGCTATTAAAGAAGATGCTTGTTATTATATAGGTGATGCTTTAAGAGATGGTTGCTGGAGAATTAAAAGAGATGGGAATAATTTAGTACATCAAAGAAAAGAGACTGGTGCTTGGGTTACCAAAAATACCATTACACCATAATATAACTAGACAAAATTTAATTATATACTTTATTATTAATATGAAATAACAATAAAACTATGGCAAAATTTGATAATTATTTTCTCCCTAATAGGGTTGAAGCTGTTACACCTTCAGATGTATTAGCTGATGGGTTCGGAGAGTCTACTCTGTTAATAGGAGTGGCAGGAAACGTGGCAATAGTAACAGAAAAAGGGGATTCAGTTATAGTACCTATGCAGGCAGGATATAATCCAATTATGGTAACTCAAGTTAAGGCTACAGGGACTACTGCTACAGGAATTTTTAGATTATTTACCTCAAGCTAAAATGATTAATGCAATTTTAAATAACATACTAGGGGTTGATACAAATGGTGGTACTTCTCCAACAGTAGATTCATACGAGTTATTATTAGAGAGTGGTGATGCTTTATTATTAGAGAATGGTGGCTATCTATTACTTGAGAACACTCCTGTACGTTTATTGGATGAAATGGGTGTGGCATTACTAGATGAAATGGGAACATTAATTACAACTTAATTTAATTTATTATGGGAAAGATAAGTACATACACAACAAAAACAACACCAATATTAGCAGATAAACTATTAGGTTCTAATACGGAAGATAGTAATGCTACTAATAACTTCACAATAAATGGAATTAAATCTGCTGTAGAAGCTGGTAGTATATCTGAATATGTAGAGGTTGTTAATGTGGGTGACGACAAAGGTTTAATATTTACAGAGCAGGTAAGTGTAGGAAGTCCAGGAGATTCTAAAGAGTCAGTATTTGGTGAAGGGGATAGTTATGGTGTAGGAAAAGAAGATACAACACCTGATGGTACACCTAAAGTTGGAAGTGCTTGGCATTTTGATTATGCTAATCTTAGTGGTTTAACGATAACAGGTGCAACAGATATAACAACTACACTAGCAAGTGATTCAGGTAGTTCAACTGGTTTATTTGGTGGAATTGCTGCAGGGAAAGCGATACTTGTAGGTAGTGATTATACCTTTGGTGGGGCTAAGGCTAAAATTACAACAGGTGGGACTGTAGAGCCTGATAATATTACTGCTGAATATTTAGCTGATAATTCACCAACGTGGACTGCAGCGCCTTATATGGCAACTGATTCTAATTTTCCTTATACACAAAAAGGTAATGTATTAGCAGCTACTTCATCGACTTCTGAACAGTGGAGGTTTGGATTTAACCCTTTAACTGGATTACCAGTAGACTGGGATAAAGTTACCTTAAACATTAATGGAACAGATTACACTAAGTATTGGGCTGTATTTAGAGTTACCTCTGCAATAACTTTAGACCCACAAATAGAACAAATAAAGCTACACACTAATAGATTTGAAATAAATGCTGATGGTAATACAGAGTATTTTGGAAGGGGTAGATACTCAAAGAGTATTCAAGTATTAAAAACTCCAAATGCTGCAAAGAATCCAGCTAATGAGAATATTAAAGTGGCTAGTGGTATAACTATGTTAAAAACTGATAATGAGTTCTCATATACAGCTGATGATGGCTTAATTCTACAAGCACCATTGCCACTAGGAATAGACACTTCAATACCAGTCCAATTAACTGTGTCTTGGTATCCAAAAGCGAGTGTTACTGGTGACTTAATATTAGGTTTAGATGTTGTCAAAATACAAGCAGGTATGGTGTTTGATGGGACAAACACTATAGATATAAGTACACATCAAACTGTTTCATTAACAAGTGGAGCATATAGTGCTGAACAGTTAATGAGTAACACATTCTTAATAGATGTTTCAGATATGATTCCAGGTAAAGGAATTATAGCTTCTTTACATAGGGATGGTAGTTCTGAACCATTAGATACACTTGGGACTAATATAGTTATTGTAAATTATACAATGACTGGATATTTTTGGAGACCTTAATTAAATTAATAAACAATATATGGCTGATACAAAAACAACAGGCTTAGGTGCGATAACAAGTTTAGCAGATGATGATTTACTTATGGTGGTAGATGTCTCTGATACTACTATGGCAGCTACAGGAACAAACAAGAAGATTACAAAAGCTAATGCGATAACTGGTGCAGCTAGTCCATTAACCACTAAGGGTGACGTTTATGGTTATTCTACAGAAGATGCTAGACTTGCAGTTGGGACAAATGACCAAGTACTAACGGCAGATTCTACGGCAGCAACTGGGTTAAAATGGGCTACACCAAGTGGAGGAGGTGGAGCTAAACTTATAACTTCAAAACAGTTTGAAGGTGTTTTACCAAATGGAGCTTATCCTTTCTATACATGTACTGAAGGTCAAACTATAGGGAATGTTAGATGGACAAGTGCAGGATTACCAGTAGGAAGCAATAGAACTTTAGATATACGTTTAAATGGTACAGCAAGTACAGATTCAATATTCACTTCAGACACAGCAATAAGTATTACAACTGCACAAAGTGCAACTAATGGTAAATATACAACTGAAGGAGGAACTATAGATAATGGAACATTAGCAGAAAACGATGTACTTTATTTTGTTTTAGAAGGTGGAAGCACAAGTAAAACATGGGATGATTACATTGCAATAGAAACAGCTTAACATAAAATATAATGGCTTTAGTAAACGAATACACATTTGATACACAAACAGGGACAAGCCTAGAGGATAGAATAGGTAGTAATAATGGTACGCTTGGAGGTGCTACATTACCTACATGGGGGAAAGAATTAGAGTTGAGTAAGGATAGGAATAAAATAACAGTAACTGGTGGTCATGGAAATTCTTATGGGAACTGGAGTCGTATAGAATTACCCCGTTCGGGTTTTGAGTATACTGCTACAGATAGTTTTAGTGTGTGCGTATTGTTTAAAACAAGTAAGACTGACGTAAACGGTCATACGTTATTTACCCTTGCTGATGCTACATTAGCGGGTCAAATTTCATTCACTGTTGACGCGGCACATAATTTAACAGGTATAGTTCAAAGTGCGTCGAGTGGATTTAACTATATGGCTGCTGGGGCGGTAAATGACGGGAACTGGCATTTGGCTGTAATGACATATTATGGGGACGGCACATCAAAAATTTATTTGGATGGAGTAGACAAGGTAAGTGACTCTGATTCGTTTTCTGGTAACTTATTTGCTGCAAATAGTAAGGCTGTATTATGCGCCCAATATCGAAGTAGCTCGATGAATTATCGCAGTGACTTAACAGGTGACATAGCATACTTCGCAAATTACAACCACGCATTATCCACAGACGAAATTAAAAGAATAACAGAAGAGCAACTATTGAAGGTAAATCGCCCTTTAATGAATAGATTAGATAAGGTTATAGATGTAGCTCCAGTAGCACATTATCCATTAGCAGGAAACTCCGATGATATAAGTGGAAATGGGAATGATGGTACGGATAGTAATATGACATATGGTAGTAAATGGGATGATGGACTTGATGTTGGGGAGTTTGACAGAACTTTACCAAGTCAAATATCTATAGGTGATTTAGGGACTATTGATGATGGTTCATTTTTTACATGGCTCAAAACACCTACACTTACCACAGATGGTAGTAGAGGAATATTCTCTAATGATACATGGGTATCAGGAAAAGGTTGGATGCAAATTCAAAGATGGGTAGCTCAAGGTCGAACTGGTAATATGGGTTTTGCTGTTTATGGTAATTCACCTGCCGATGTTTTTTGTACCGAAGCTGTACCTTTTGATGAGTGGTGTCATGTCGGATGGACATGGAATAGCTCAACTAAAGATATTAAATTTTATATAAACGGAGAGTTGATAAACACCGTTACTTTAACGACATTTGTGTCTCCTACTTTTTCAGGAGCTAGACTAGGTGATGGCATTTTAACTACTAGGAGTTTTACTGGAAACTTACGAGACTCAAGACTATATAATGAAGTAATTACAGCAGAACAAGTACAACAACTATATTCAACATACAGCCCCCCTAAGAATAACGTAAGGGAGGACTTAGAGTTATACATGCCTTTAGATGGAAGCAGTAGAGATTATAGTGGGAATGATATTACAGTAACAAATACAGGTGTAAGTTTTGAGCCAGTGGCTCCTGATGGTGTGCAAGTGGGGAACTTTAATGGGTCTAGCAACAAAATAAAGCTGCCTACTGGATTTTTAGGGTCGAATATTTCTGAGTTCTCATATGGTGGCTGGTTTAAAGTTGATAGTGTGGCTAGCGATAAGCAGCTTTTTGAAATTGCGTCAGTTACATCTGATGTGTATTTAGGGGCAAGAATAGAAAGCACAACGCAAGCCATTGACTTTGCTTGTGTTCAAACTCCTGCGACAACCTTAACAGTTAGTACCTCAACAACTATAGAGACAGATAAATGGTATCATATTGCTGTTTCTGCTAAGCAAAATGATTTTATTAAAATATATCTTAATGGTGTTCTTGAGGATAGTACTGCTATAACAGTTTTTGCTGATATTGGTGGGAGTTATTCGGAATACATCGGAGTGTCAAGAACTGGGAGTACTAAATATTTTGATGGGAATATGAGGGGACATAAGTTTTTCACCAAAGTCCTCACCCCAACAGAAATAGATAAACTATATAGAGATACTTATATTTCTTAAACATAATATAAAATGATATTCTTTTTAATCAACACATTAATGGCAATATTACTAGCATATTCATTTTATTCTATGGATGCTGGATGGCTTCGTTATCTAATGGTAGCATTATTTTCTTCTATTGGTATTTACCAAGGATTAATGGTGGCTATACATTTGTCTCAATTTCTAAAACATGGTACATGGTATAGTGAATGGAGTAAAGTTCCTTTCACTATAGCAATGGTACTCTTAACTTTATATATATATCAACCATTATTAGACAAAATACAACATAGATGTTTGAATTTCTTAACACAGTTGCGCAAGAGTATCCTGAAGTAGCTATTGGTTTATTTTTAGGTGGTGGTTTATTTTGGTTAATATATACATTACAAAAAACTATATCCAATCAACATAGAGAGGCTTTACAGGTTTCTAACAGGAGTACAGACGCACATATAAAGAACACAGAGGTGTTAACTGAATTAAAAACTATAATACAAACTTTAAACAAATAACATGGCAATAAACAATAGCAACATAAGAAGCCAAGAGGAGTTGGATGAAAGAGAGAGGTTAATTAGTGGGCAGAGAGAGGCTAAAAATAATGTAAACACTCCTGTTGAAGCTAATCAACCTAAGTCTAATAATTTAAGTGGAGAAGCTTTAAATTATGCTTTACTTGGTGGTAATATTAAAGTAAAGAATAAGGACGAAATGGCTAATGTGTTAGATGATATTAATAAGACAGCATACAAAACACCAGAAGAGGGTGTGCCTACTAGAGATGTTAAACCATTAGAGGCAGAAAAGCCACAGGAGACACCTACAAGCTTTATTTCCCCTGAAGAGGTGGAACTTACTATGTTTAACGAATCAGAGAGGGAGAAGGCTTTACAAGTGCAATATGGATTAGCTGGTGTAGATGAGCAAGTAGCTAATTATGGAGAAGATATTGAGGATGTGGAGAATAGAATGGCAATATTAGCTGAAGAGGAACAAAGGGGTTTAAATGAAATAAAGGAAGGACAAGCTTTTGCTACTAGTGAAGCTAGGGCTTTAACTAAAGCTAGAGGTGAATATGCAGAAAGGAATTTTGATTTAAGTCAAGAATTACAGTCTGCACAGAAGTTATACAATAGAGCTTTAACACAAAAGAATAACATACAGTCTAGTATTGCAGGTATTATGTCTAGTGAAAAGACTAACAGGACTAATGCTAAAGCTTTATTGGAGAAAGAATACGAAAGAGGTTTAGATGAAAGGAAGTTTAACGAAGATGTTAGAAAAGAGGATAATAGGATTGCTGAATTAGAAGCTAAGATTAAAAGAGAGAAAACACCTGACGAGGAAGATGCACATGAATTAGAAGTGTTAAAACAGAAACAAGCTAATGATTTAGAGACTTTAGCTATAAAGAGTATGTTTAATGCTTTGGAAAGTGGTAAGCTAAGTGAAGGTGCTATTAGTAAGTTAAATGATTTAGATTTATTACATGGTGTTGACTTAGGGACATTTGCTGGTATAAAGGAGAGTAACCCTGATAGTAAGTTTATCAAATCTAGTACACAGACTTTAGAGAATGGTGAAATACAAACTACTCTATATTTTCAAGATGCAGATGGAAGCATTAAGCAACATAAAAAAACAGAAGGTAAGGCAGCGGTTGACTTAGATGGTGAAAAGCTAACAACAATTCAAAACATTAGGAAGTCATTTAGAGATAATCTTTTAATAAAAAACTGGAAAGAGGCTACAAGTAAAATTGGCTTAATGGAGGTTACATGGAAAGAGGCTGAAAAACTACAACAACAAATTAAAGATAGTGGGGATAACGAAGAAGGATATGCGGCTAGTTTTATAGCTGTAGACCAAGGTTTAATTTCTTTATTTAATAAATTATTAGACCCTGAATCTGTTGTCAGGGAGTCAGAGTATGCTAGAACATCTGAAGACCAGTCAGCTATTAGTAAAATAGAAGGTTGGTTTGGCAAGCAATACTCTGGTGGTGCTGGACTTACTATGTCTGAACGTAGTGCTTTAGTTAATATGGCAAAAATCTACAAAGAAGAAGGTGATAGAGCAATTAAACCTCAAGTACAGGATGAAGTGGATTTCGCTTTAAGGCATGATGTAGACCCAAGGGATATAGTTGGGGAAAGTTTTATTAACGGGTTAGGAATAAACTTAGGTGATTTTCAGACTAAGCTAGACATTAAGGCGGACATTGAGGCAAGTCTTAATGAAGTAGACGAGGAGGAAACGATAAATAATCTTTCAATTTTTAATTAACATATATGTCACTTAGAACAGATTGGTACACAGAATTAGATAAACAATATTCTGCTAAAAATAAAAAAATAACAAAAGAAGCTGCTGAGGCTAAATGGTTAAAGTTTAAAGCAAGTCAGCAGGTTAACACTCAACAGGTAGAAGGTGCTGTAAAAGAAACCCCTACTGGTAAGAGTGCGTCATTAACATTTGAAGCACCTAAGGTTGAAGAAGTTAAACCTAAGCTTGAACCTGTGCCTGAAATAGAGACAGGAGGTGTAAAGACTGGTATTAGTGGTGCTTTTGGTGTTCAATCACCTAATCAAACGCAAGGTGTTATAAATTACGCTAAAGACACAAATATAGGGCAAGATTTAAGTGAAAGATTCACTTCTATTAAACAGACTATGGAAGATATAGTAAATAGAACTACGTCAGATAAAGCCCCAGAGGATATGTCTGAATTAGAGAATGTAAGCAGAGGTAGTATTAACTTAGCTGGAGATATTATAGGTGCTGGGTTTGACACATTATTTAATATAGTAAAGATGCCATTTGAGGCAGGGTTTAATACCACTCAAAGGATAATCAATTCATTACCAGGTGACGTACAAGCAAGCCTTTTAAAAGGAGGTGACACTATAAAAAACATGCAAAGTGTTCAAAACTTAATGTTTGGATTAGAGGAAATTGATAGAAATACTGGAGCATCAGAGAAAGCTACTGAAACAATAAAGTTTGTTGCTGAATGGGCTGAAGAAAATCCTAAGGATGCTAAATTTGCTAAAAACTTAATAGAGGTTATGAGTGCTGTACCTATTGGTAAGTCTGGCAGTTTAGCTGCTGATATTGCTGAAGAAAGTGTTGAGAAGCAGTTAAGGGGACAAGTAAAGAAGGAGTTAATAGATTATATTACTCCTAATATGTCTATTAAGCAAAAGAAATTTCTTGCTGAGTCGGTAGGTGGTAACTACACATTACAGGAAGCTTATCAGCTTAATCCATCAAAGAAACTTGCAGATGCGATTAAAGCAATGGAGGATATTGTCTCACCTGGTGTAAAAAACACCAATAAGAACATTAAAGCTATAGATGATTCTGTTAAGAAGTTAAATGAGAATTTAAAGAAGAAGTTAAACACATCTAGTATAACTAAAGATGTTTCGACATTAACTAATGATTTAAAAGCTTTTACAAATAGTCCTGATGCTCAAGTGTTATTTAAGAGTGATTCATCTATGAAGAAGGTTTATAATGATGTTATAGATGTTGCTGAAGGGTTTTACAAAAATGCTAAAACTCATGGGGATATGCTAAAAGCCAGACAAGATTTTGACGCATTTATGAGAAAAGAAGTACCTAAGATTTACGATAAAATGGGTAATGAATTTTCAGTTTCAGATACAGTTCAAGAAAGAGCTGTAAACAATGTTAGGAGTATGATGAATGATTTTATTGCTAAAGGGGTAGGAGGTGAAAATGGGAAAACCTTTATGGAAACATTAAAACTAGAAAGTGATTTACTTGTAGGTAAGAAGTTAGTGCAACACAAGTCTGCTGAGTTACAAGGTAAGAACTGGTTTACAACTTTTAGTAAATATGTTAAGAATCATCCTGGTGTAGCCCTTGTTGCATTAGGTGGGACTGGAGCTGCTACAACTGTAATGGGTCTACCTGCCTTAATAGGTGCTGTAGCTGTTGCAGGAACTTATACTGTGGCTAACAAGACTTTAACCTCTAAAGCCTTAAAGAAGTTCCTTATAGGTACACTTAGGACTTTAAACCAAAACAAAGCGCCAAAGAATGTAATAGATAGCACTATGGATTTAATAAATAAAATGCCTGAAGGTAGTGTTGCTGATATCTCGTTAAAAGATGCAACTAAACAAATTGAGGAGTTTGGAAAGGTTTTACAAAAGAGTGGCGATATTGAGTTAAGTATGCCAGACAATAAGTTAAAACTCTCTGGTGGGACTAAAGCTACACAAACATCTATGCCTAAACCTAAAACCCCTAAGGAGTTAGCTGAGGAAATACTAGACCCATTTAAAAAGACAAGCTTTAGTAAACCTAATTCTGGTGTTAAAGATAAGTCAGTTTTTAAGTCGTCCGAAATGACGCAAACTAGGGATGCTAAGAAAATGGATAACTTGACAGATAAGCCTAAAAGTGCTATGGTTGAAGAACCATTGAAGGGTGGGGGTCTACCTGAAGGATTTAAAGAGATTGGTAAAGGTAGGCTTTATTATAAGGATGGCTTTATTAATTATGTGTCAAAAGAGGACGGAAATTTTGAGATTCGTAAGTTGTTTAGTGGGAAGAGAAATAAAGGCACAGCCTCTAAATTATTATCAGAGGTTGAGAAGAGGGCTAAAAACGAAGGTGTTAAAGAATTAACCCTGAGAGCTGTCCCTATGGATAATAGTATAAGTTATGATGAGTTAATTGATTTTTATAAAAAAAGAGGATTCAGAACTGTGAAGGAGGTCGATGCTAACGGCAGTAAGCACTCTGATATGGTTAAGGATATTGTTAGCAGTAAGATAAAAGCGAAGAACCAAGAATGGATTGATAAAATTGAGAATGAACTTTCTTCTTTACAGGGTAGTGATGCCGTAAAATACCTAAGTGACGATGATAAGGCTATTGATGTGCTACAGGATGCTATAGAAAACTATTCTGAATCACTTTTAAACACTAAAAGCCTATCAAATAATTTAACTCGCAGCAAGGACTTGTCTGAATTATTATCGGATTTAGACGATATAAACTTCTACACCTATAGAGATGAAGTTGATAAAGCAATAACAAGGATTATAGAACTTTTGTAACAAATAATATGATATACAGAAAGCTAGACAAGCTAAACATAAAGGTTAAACACATGGCAGAAGAGTTATTGGAATTATGTCATAATGAAGGTTTGAATATATATATATTTGAAACATATAGAAGTGAAGAGAGAAGTAATACACTATACAAGAAAGGTACAGGAGTGAGAGGTGGTTACAGTTTTCATAATTATGGACTGGCTGTAGATTTTGTCTTTAAGGATAATAAAGGAAATTGGAGTTGGTCAAACAAATACAATTGGAAGAGGTTTGGAGAGTTGGCTAAGAGTGTAGGTTTTACATGGGGTGGAGATTGGACTAGGAGGGATTTAGCACATGTTCAACTAACACCTAAAGGTAGTGAAGAAGCAATAAGGAATGTTGATGATATGATGAAGTTATTAAATTTTAACAATAAACAAATGGATGAATTTAAACAGTACAAAACTTGGCTAGTTAAAAATGCTAAGTGTAACAATCGTAACTGGGAAGGTGGTATTACTAAGCAAGAATTTGCTAAAATGATGTTTAACCTAGATAAGCCAGCTACTATTAAAGAGGAATTAATTGAACATGGAAGTAGTATGTTAGTTAATTTAATTGGTTGTGTTGCTGTAACTGCTGGATTGTATTATGGGGCAAGTATGACATTACCTGTAGCAATAACTAGCGCAGTAGGAAGTGTGTTCGTATTACAGTCAGGTTCTAAAGCTACACTTGATAGTTTGGTCAATAAAGCATTAAGTTACCTTAAAAAGAAATAATGAATGTATACACTATAGAAGAAAGAAAGGATAACCCTTATGACAAGCTTAACACTGAAGCATTAAGAGAGTCTGTTAAGTACTTATTAAGTTTAGATGACGACTCTATAGATATTGAGTTACAGGTATTTGAAATAAGACAAGTTATAAATAGAAGATTGAACAAATAGAAATACTAAAAAAGCCCTACTCAATGTTTAGGGCTTTTTAGTTGTTGGACATTTTCTCTATCAAGGAACAATAACTCTATTTCAAGTCTTAATTAGTATATCATTTGTAATCCTGCTTGTCAAGGGTTATTACTAGATTTTTAGCTTCATACAAGCCTATTTAAGGCTTTTATATTTCTTACTTGATGTTATGCTTAGCTTTAACCTTATCAAGCCTATCTAGTAATTCATAAATGTCAAACAGCTTCTCTTTGCTTATACAAGCCTTTTTAAGGCACACCTCTATGGCAAAATTAAAACATTTCTCTAATGTCATAAATCCTGTATGTAACATTTCTTCATATTCCTCACCAGTCTTTTTACTAGTAACCATTTTAGCTATAATCCAATTTCTTTCATCAATAGCACGAATATATAAATTATTTAGTGGTAATTTTATCATATTATTTTGTTAATTATAATTTAGTAAATATTTTCTTAAATTCTTCCACAGGGATTAACATTATTTTACTCTTATATCCATCACCTGCATTCATAGTCTTAAATGTTTTCTTATCTTCATGTATCCATAAAAACTTTCTTAACTTCCATGTTTCGATTGAGTAAAACTTATCCTCACCTGCTAGGTAGTAAACTACATACTTTGCTGTACTGGTTGTTACACCACTACAATGTTTATTATATTCTAATTCTATAGCAACATTTCCAGTCTCTTCACTCCTTCTATCTTTTTTAACTTCATAAGTTATTACCTTACCCTTATTAGAAACTGCTATTATATCAAAGAATTTGAATTTACCTGAAGGTTTGAAAAAGTGAGTAAACAGATACTCCTCCTTTAATAGCTCTATAAACTTATCTTCTGCCGCTTGTCCTTCTTTTAAATCTTTTACAAAACTCATATATTTTTAATTAATTGTTAATCCCATAAATGTTGAAAATACTTCCCAAATAATGTAAAACCTTCTTGCACTCTTTTGTAGTATTTCTTTGTTTTAAAATTATATTGTTTATGAAGTTTATCTTTAGGGTTAAATTTTATATTGTGCTTAACAGTTCCTATCTCTTTATTTTTATCCCACACCATTTTAAAACCACCAGTACAGTGACTACATTCACACCTAGGTGAGTCAGTATCATTCATAATTTGCTCCATAGAGTATATGATTTTATTTAAAACATTTTTCCACTTAGTCGGTGTTAGGTCAGGGGCATAAGTATGTCCGTTATCCCTAAGGTTTTTTAATAGTGGTATTGTGAATTGACTAACAGCATAACCCACATCCCAGGCACTCCTGTCGTCATACCCCCTTACAACCCTCTGATAAGCCCATTTAATATTATAATGCAAATCCTCAAGTTTACCAATAACCCCATACTTAAACCAATCATAAACCTTCTCTAGTATAGGATAATCTTCAAGCCAATCTTCAAGTTTACATAACATTGTCTTTTTCATAATTTTCTATTAAATAATTTAAATAATTCTGTGCTTTTTTTAAATCTT
>Ga0208012_1000533_pt1 | contig 12708 bp, 33 predicted proteins | sample 15BtaG_FD_184090 | JGI IMG/M metagenome (GOLD analysis project Ga0208012, IMG submission 184090) | Marine viral communities from the Subarctic Pacific Ocean - 15B_ETSP_OMZ_AT15312_CsCl metaG (SPAdes) (version 2) | ecosystem: Environmental > Aquatic > Marine > Oceanic | place: Pacific Ocean... | reverse complement strand
CACAGCGTCGTTGTCAAACTGAAAGACCCAGATGAATCTTGAAAAACTAGGAATACTGCCAGAACCCATAGAACCATACGACAAACTCTATTGCGTATTCGGCAGAGGCTACATCCCCATAGACTCATTCGGCTCAATGGAGGACGCCATTAAGTTCATCCAAGGTTGCAGACAAGCACACGCATCCTCAGCCAAGATGCGTATAGTGCATTATAACCTAGACGTTCACGCCGATGTAGTAGATTGGATGGAAGCATTGGAGACAGAGAAAGGCGGCGCGGAATGAGCATCAAGACAGATTGGGTGATGTGCGTACACGACAAGCGAGTTGTGGACTGCAAGCCATGTTACGACATGACGCAAGTTGCCGTTGACCCTTGGCGCGAAATGGTCAGGACACTCCGCGCACGGGTCGCGGAGTTGGAGGCCGAGCGGGACGAGTGGAAAGCGTCGGCAACGACACTCAAGAACCTTGCAGGACTCGCGACAAGCACACTTGAGGCAGAGCGGGATGCCCGAATCCCCGTTAGCTGGATCAGAGAACGCGCAACGAAGTGGAGAGCGCAAGACGACCACGACTTTGCCGACATCGTTGACGATCTTGCAGACGCATGGGAGCGCCAGAAGAAAGGCGGCAAGGAATGACTACCTGCCCCCTCTAGCAACCTTGCCGGAGGGGGCAACACGCACATGATCACTACAAATATCACCACAGAACAACTGCAAAGAGCCAAAACACTATACCCATTCAGCAGCCTCAACGGATCAATCACCAAAGGCAAAAGCAACATCTATGGAGCCATTGGCGAAATCATCATCCAAGACCACTACGCTCACAAAAACACCAACACTAACCCCACATACCACTACGACCTCACCATCGAAAACCTCAAAGTAGACGTCAAAACCAAGAAAACCACCGTCACACCACTACCACACTACCTGTGCAGCATATCAGCATTCAATACCACACAACAATGCGACTACTACATCTTCTGCCGTGTCAATACCACACTCACCACATGCTTCATCCTAGGCTATAAGGACAAACAAGCATTCTTCAAAGAGGCCACATTTAACAAAAAAGGTTCCCCTGATGTCAACGGATGGACTTTCAAGGACGACTGCTACAACCTCCCCATAGCAGCACTCAACCCCGTGACCCCCGCTTAACCCTCACACGCTTCCCCCGGTTCAACAACCGCCAACCCTCATCCCACTTGCGCCTGTCCACAGGCCTCACCCCATCACCCTTACCCGCTTCCTTATTCCCCTTAGCCATCACACACCTCCACAGCCCCCAATGGGCACATTAACACACCACAAGCCACGTAAAGGCACCTACAAGGCCTCGCAGGCGTGTTTCCAATGGTAGCCACCAGCCCTCGTCCCCGTCTTGATAGACGCACACACAGCCTTCCTGCCCCTCCCTATAGCACGCCCAGCAGCAGCACCACTCTTGTACACCTCGCCCGTCTCAACACACACCACAGCCTTATCCTTCCCTTTTCGCTCACGCCTCCCCGCTTTTACGTCAGCCCAATACGCACCAAGGCTCTCCCTAGACGCCTCACGCTGCGCATCCGTAGCCGTACGATTACGTATGTTCTCCTCCAACGTCACAAACCGCACATTCCCCGGTTCATAATTCCCATCATTATCTATCCGATCTATCGTCAACCCGTCCCCATATCCCTTCTTCACACAGAAGTCAGCAAACACATTGTAGTCCCTCCACTCAGCACACACACTTATCCCCCTACCACCATACCTATGCCACTGAGCCATAGCGGGATTAGTACAACGCACCCACATGTTCTTCCACATACTATGCATACGGGTAGGCTGCCTGTCTATGTAGCGAGGATAACCACAGTCATAACTACCAGCCTTCACACGCTTGTACGGATCTAACTTCTTCTCACGCATCATAACGCTCTCCTTGTGTTTCCAGCATGTAACCATAAGCAATGTGTCGAGTCAAGCGCTTATGTCTAACGTGTAACAGAGCAGACGTTATAGTGCGTACATAGTGTTACCAAAGACCCACTCTCACAACTACTGCGCGTATAAGAACAACTATCACCAGCGCTAAGCACGATAGCACTAAGCAATGCAAACACTAGGCAGCATTACGCCAATACTCAGAATAACGCAATTCACTAGCAAACTGTAACTCCCGCTGTATATGGAGATAGCCTTTTAGCAGCACCCCCCCCGATGAGAGAGAACCTTTTAGTAGAGGCTTCGGCTGAAAATGCATATATATACACAAACGGGCACGGGGAGGGGCAAGGGTAGGGGCCTGTCTGACCCTACTAGACATACACTACGGGCCACGCGCCACGTCTCATAACTCACAGAATGTCGAACACGTCAAACACACCTATCTTATTGAGTATCAACTACTTGCTACTATCAGGCTCAATTATTTCTACGTCTATAGCCTTAAGCCCAGCCAGCGCCGAGTTGTCAGTCTGATGCTCTACTATCTGCTGCTGCTGCGCTAACCGCTTGGCGTTGTGCAGCTTATCTGCGGCCACCCCGGCCACGACTGCTGCCTGTTGAAGACTCACCTTGTCTCCGGCTTCTAGCTTGTCCAGAACTAGCGATTGTGCCCGTGCCTGTACGATCTGCCAGTCATGCTCAGCCAGTTTTGAACGTATTGAAGGATTTGAGACGAAAACCCCTAGCTTATCATACGTTTGCACAATATTAGTTACTCTACTTCTAGAGATGCCGTGCCGGTCTGCTACGGCCTGATGTGTTAGGCCCTTGGCTACTCCGCACAGTATGCTGATTATAGTGTCTGGCAGGCCCTGTAGATGGTCTGGGAGATCCTCCGGGGGTATTACTGCCAGTGTGGTCTCCCTAGAGGCTTCTGGGGACTCTGACAGGGCAGCTAGTGTCTCTGAGGTCTCGTGCACTCTTGGGTGTCTGGGTCTGCCCCCGAGCTTGCCATTGACCTTGTGTTGCTCTAGTTCTTCCGGTGTCATCTCTTCTCTAGTGCGTTGCTTGTATGGCATTGCTATTCTCCTGTGCTTTGCATTGCAGAGTGCTTTGTTTAGTGTAGTGCTTTGCTAGTGCTCTACATGCTGCCATATGCTTGTCATCATTGCAATATTGATTCTCATTGTTGCACATATGCGAGGTGATATTGTCTCATTGTGTCCCATAGGTGTCTCATTGGTGTTTCATAGCGTGTTGGCATGGTGTATGCATGTATATGCTGGCGTGAACGATAAACCAACAATAGGAGAGACCATGACAGTTAGAAAGCAATATGTCTATACAGTGTACATCCCCGGTGACTATAAGGATAGTCTGGACTGGTTTGAGGTATTCCCGTCTATGCGTGCCGCTAAGATAGCAGCGGATCATTACGCGAGCAGTCAAGATGACGGCTTGTGGGGCACGGTATCCTTCACAGCATTTGACGTTGCGAATGGTCGCGATCATTTCGGCATGAACGGCCAGCGCTGTATCGTTATCGAACAGACCGAATCTTACTATCACGGTGCCTAGCACATCGGGGGGCACGGCTTGTTCGCGCCTCCTAGTGTGGCAGGAAACACTAAAAAAGGACGAGACATGACAGTTAGAAAGCAAATCGAATTACTAGAGCGTGCAGCCATGATCATAGAAGCCGTCTCGGATGAGGACTATGACAGTCTTCTAGATGAGGGGGCGAGACCGGGCGAGACTCACCAGCATCTTATGAACCTGATTGAAGCTCTGTATGCTGTTAAGCGTGTAGCCTAGCAAGCCGGGAGGCGCGGCTTGTTCGCGCCTCCTAGTGTGATAGGTAAACGAAAGGGAGAGACGATGACATTGGAAGATATAAGTAAGGCAATGATTAAAGACCTTCGCGTCAATTGGCCACAAGGCAAAACTTACGTACATTACGGCACGCGAAAAAAGGCGGCTGAGAAGATTCTCACCGATAGCTTTATTCGTACAATGGACACAATGGGCATTAACGAGGAAACAAAGGGCTATTTCTTTGCCTTTGCCGACGTGGCGTATGCGCCCTATATGGGGCGTGCAATGGACAAGTTGAACGCCTAGCAAGCCGGGGGGCACGGCTTGTCGTGCCCCCTAGTGTGGTAGGTAACAACGAAAGGGAAAGACAATGAAACGGTTAGGAAATGTGTTGCCGACAAGGGAAAGCTTTGATTGTAGCGCAGAGTACGCAAGGCGTGAGAAGGAAAACAAGATGCGCATTGCGAAAAAAGAGCTGAAGGGTTTGGAGCCTATAGAATCAGACTGGGAAACTCGTTATTATAAAGCAGATACGATTTATGCGGTGATAGGACGGGATAATAAGGTTCATTGGTTTGAAGTGCGCGAAGATGGGGACTACCGTTCATGAAAGTTGATCTAACACGGGCGCAAGTGTACGCGCTGTTGTATGCGACGGGTAACTTTACAGACTATGAGGGGACCGGGGATAGTGCGAAAGATCGGGCAATGGATAACGCTGAAAAGCGTCTCAAGGCTGCATTACAAAAAGAGAAATGGCAAGCGAACCAAATTAAAGAAAGCAATGCCTAGCGCATCGGGGGACGCGGCTTGTTCGCGCCTCCCAGTGTGGCAGGAAACGAAAGGGACGACATGAACTGGAAAGCAATAGACACAAGCAATGCCCGATATTTGGGCGTTATTGAGATAGAAGACGGCGACGGGGATTTGAGTCCCTTTGAAGTACTGGAGACTGACACACACATAGTGTTTGGCGGGATGTGCAATGTTGGCTTTATTGAGTCTGGCCACATTGAACGGGAGGACTACGAGAGTATTGACGAGACTTTGCAGGAGATGCATGAAGACTTACAGGTGTATTATAGAGACGGGGTGCAATACGTTTCCCGCATTGTGTGCAATGAAAGGATGTAAGGCAATGACTAAGAAAGAAATGACAATAGCGGCAAGCGTAGTTGATACGCTTAAGGGGATGTGTGCGGATGACTTCGCGCAGGATCTCTTTGAATGTGCAATCAATGGTGCCCACGGGGTTTATGTGGGCCAGCGTATAGGGGAGATGTTCGGACATTTGATGCCAGACCTATCTCAGGAGGATAGGCTTATCCTGTGCGATAGTGAACACGAATACTACTGTGATGTGTGGAGTGATGCAGATCAGTTAGATATAAAGGCTCCTGACGGAAGCATCCACAATCTCTACACTACTGAGAATGGTGATGTGATGTGCTATGCCGTAAAGGATCTTGAATTATGGGAATCTGTCAACGATGCAGACTTCTGGGAAGAATTGAACGCCTAGCATGCCGGGGGGTACGGCTTGTTCGTACCTCCTAGCACGCTAAGCCGTGAGAAAGTAGGGCAGACATGAAAATGAGAACATGCACAGACATTAACGGGAATAAGACTCTGAAATTCGGGCGCTATAGCGTGCAAACCAATGGGAACCTCCCGGAGACCCATAGGCGTGGCGTATGTGATAGCACGTTGGCAGAATTACGGGATTACGTGAACAAGTACGGGACGGAAAAACAACGCGCCTATTTAAGCGCATAAAGGAGGATAGGAAAAATGACTAAGAAACAGGAACAAGCGATTAGAGAACACGGGGAAAACCTACTGGCAATATTCACGCAATGCGAAAAGGAGCCTATGGCATTGTGTCGTATCGTGCGCAAATGGGAGCGGGCAGGGGAGGAGCTGGCCCTGCGGCAGTGCAATCGTGGCGTGCCAAATTATGAGGAGGAGTCAGACAGGATATTGCACATCTTGAATGCCGCACTAGGAAATGACGGAACCGTACCCGTATTCCTGAATGGAGACCCTAGAGGCTACGCCCTGAAGATTGAAGATGAGTACATGAGGACACATCAGCAGGATAGCCGTTTGCATCGTGACTGGGGCGGATATGGCATCATTGCACCGGAGATAGGAAAGGAAGGTCTTTAATCCTGCGCCGGGGGCATTGGCCCAGTCAATGCCCCTAGCGTGCGATTAAGCGCGATAAGAAAGGGCAGAACGTGAAGCGATACGATCCAACATGGTGCGACAGTGAAGTATTCCAAGGGATGCAGGAGAGAAAAGACGGTGATTATGTGGAATATTCAGACTTCAAGAAATACTTAGAAGGTATAGCAGAGGGACTAGAAGATGTGGCAGGTCTAACGCTAGACACAAGCGACAATGAAGAACTGCGAATAATGGCGAACGAAATAAGAAAGGGTGAAAGCATGAAAATCGTAACGTGTGAACGATGCAACGGGCAAAACGACCGGGGGGATTATGCTAATTGGTGCAGCAGGTGTGCACGCGAAAGGTTTAACGCCCGAAAGTCTGAACAGGACCGCAGAAATAAAGAATTCGATAATAACATGATAAATAGACCTAGGTGAAAGCATGATAACAGACGCATTGCACGATATAGAATCAGTTTGCGACACACTACGCGAGGCCTATGCACAGTCTAAAGGGGCTGAGAGTATCGTATTGCTTAACTTGCTAGGCCATGCCAATGAATTACGCCGGGATATTGAGGTGATGGACAACGCAACACGGGAGGCAGGAGAATGAGCAAGGCAACACACACGCCGGGGCCGTGGACGGTATCGGAAGACCAAGCTCCGAACATGGGGGCATGTATAGACGCCGTCAATGGTGTTTTAATCGCAGAGGCCAGTGGCGACAATGAAGAAAACCAAGCGGCCAATGCGCGAATAATATCCGCTGCCCCTGACTTACTAGCAGCACTGGAATCGTTGACACACCCAATGGCTGATGATAGCGACATTGACATGGCACGGGAAGCCATAGCAAAAGCAAGGGGGCAATAATGCAAGCCATATTTGAATTAACCGTCTACGTATGGATGTGGCTCACGGTAGGGGGCACGATTGCCCTGTTGATAGCGCAATGGAGGCACAAGTGAACAAAGCATGGTATACAAGCGGGGCCATCGTGATAGGTGGCCCCGGTGGGGATAAAGAGGCCTCACTTATGCACCAATCTGCGAAAGATCTTCTCGACATAATGAGCGCCTGTGAGAGAGAAGTGCACAAAAGGCAGTTGACAACGGGGGGCAAGTGGCCTAAGAAACGGGAAACAGGAGAGAAATGATGAACGCAAGGCAGTTATTCAATGATGCATTCAGGGCACAGCTAGACAGGCTCCCAACTAACGGGGAGATGGCAAGTGCTTATCACATGTACAAAGAGATAAGGGGGCTACACGGCACACTCCCGCACTCTACAGGAGGGGGCATAGTGGGCTGCATATTCAACACACGTCCACCTGATGACTTTCTTGAGCAAGTAACGGGGGAGGTCAAGCCAAGGTGAACACACAACGCTACAGAATGACATGGGAAGGCGGGCAACCTTCCTTCCCCATCCTTCCCCCTGATGACCTCATTCACGCAAGCATGGAGCGGGGGATAGCGATCAGAAACTACATAAGCCAACTGGAGGGCGTTGTGCTGGGACTGGCGCACATAGCAAAGCGGGAATCATGCCTTGTGGCTGACATACATCATCCGGCGGTAGATCTGTCGGCAATAACAGGAGGGCAATCGTGAAGGTTTACTCAAAGCATTCAGGGATAGGGCGTAGCAAATACGTGGTCATGTATCACAATGGGGAGAAGCGGCATGAAGATGGCAGCGCCTTCTATGATCTGCGGGTGTTCAAGAGTCAAGAGAAGTGCGGGGAATTTTGCAGGGAACTAAACAGGAAGGGATACACTGAGGAATGAACTACTACAAATCAAACCAAGACAAGATCATTGACACAATCATGGCGTGCGTGACGCTGGGGTTGCTCATAGTGGGGCTTGCCGTGCTCTACTGGCGAGGGGCCGTCTAATGCCCTCCATGTACAACCCCTGCGCAGAATGCGGGGGCACGTCCTTGGTGCTATTCATATCTGAAACTGTACATAAAGGTGTAGAACCGGGAACAAGATGCCTCATTTGTGCGAAATGCAAGCGTAGATTTGGCAGTGTGGACAATTGGAACAGGACTAATCCGAAACAGGAGCAGAATGATGCAGATATTCGACATCGAGACCAGACCTAACCTACCTTCAAAGCTCCCCTTCTTCCCCGGCAACAAGGGGACTAAGGATGAGGCCAAGATCAAGGCCCAGCAGGAGGAGAAGCGCAAGAAATACATCGACAACGCTGCCCTGAATGCAGAAACGGCTAGCGTGTGTGCCTTTGGGTGCTACGACACGCACACAGAGCAATACGTTGATGCAATGGGGGACAATGAGGTGCGTATCTTGGAGTTTGCCCTTGAGCAGTTGAACAAGGGGGATATATGCGGGTTCAATAGCCGCAGGTTTGACGTGCCTATGCTTGTAAGAAGGGCATGGATCTGTGGGGTGACGGTGCCTACATGGATAGCAGACAGGGCAGGGGGATACACGGCACACATAGATCTCATGGAGCAGTGGCAAGTGGGCGACAGGCAGCTATACATAGGGCTGGACAGACTGTGTGAGTTGATGGGCATTGAGGGCAAGAAGGGGAGCGGAAAAGACTTCCATGAGTGGCTTGACAAGGGGGAAACAGAGAAAGCGAAGGAGTATTTGGAGCAGGACGTGATGATAACCGTAGAAATCGCCCGCAGAATGGGCATAGCATAGGGGAAGCATGAGAAATCCGAACGCAGACAGCATGTATCAGACAAAACGCAACGTAGAGATGCTTGATAGTGAGGCAGAGGAGCATGTAATGGAGGGGACAACGCCTCCTCATCACATGTTGATACGGGTGAGAGTGGGGGACGTTGACATTCCCTGTAAATCGTGGCATTTTGACCCTGAGAGAGTGGTATTTCGGGAGATGCATAAGAGTGACAAGCGCATGGTGCTGAGACAGCGGGGCTTTGACAAGGGGGCAGTGTTCTGGGTGAAGTGTCAGTACACGGGTGACTTGGCAATACAACCTGTGTCTGAAATGTGTGTTGAGGACATGATTGATGGGTTTGCAACGTGGGGTGGGAGAGAAGTGGAAGCAGGGAGACTCAAATGAGTGATATTCACTACATAGATGATGAGCAGGTAGAACTGTTAAAGGATTTAGTGCGCAACCCGCTAGACATTCCATCTCTGGAGCGTCAGGTCTGGGATGGGGCCGTTGAGCCATTCCTCTCTGCTGGCTACACATGGATAGACAAGCCGCACAGGGTGCTTGATGATGCAATACGGGAGATAAGACAGTTGCGCGCCCTCTGCATTGACCTGATGGGGTCTGAGAGGCCCTGTACGGCGTTGCAAGGGGTTGGCCTATGCAATCGTACACCTGAGCCTCTCAACACGCTCACGGAGGGCTGAGACATGAATGTGCCGGGAGATTGCAAGTGGTGCAGGTATGAGAACACAGAGCATTGCACTAAGTTTCTCAAGGTGAAAGGGGAGTGTGAGGTGGTGTACGCCGGAATCGTATGGCACAAGGATGAGAAGATGAGTAAGCAGGACAAAGAAAAACAGGCGCTCAAGCTGGCGCAAATGGGAGAACAACATGACAACTGAAGAGAAAATCAAGGTGATGCTGGCGCATGACAGAGGGGCACAAATCCAGATCAGAGATGTTGATGAAGACTTTGATTCTTATACGTGGGAAGATTGCCCTAATCCAAATTGGGATTGGGTGCATATCGAATACCGCATCAAGCCCACCCCCAAGGTGGTGCCGTGGACTGTTTACACGATGCCATTCCCCTGTGCTGTACGCTCACGGTTATCTGATGACGCAACAGGCTATGTAATGGTGATTGCCACAGATGCGCATGACGTCACGCTCGCACCAGTAGATAAAGATGACAAGGCTACTCTGGTGAGTTATGAACGGCTGATGAGGGATTTTGTGCAGCACGATGGCTCTCCATGTGGGATAGAAGAATGAAACGCCTGCCCAGACTGTCAGAAGCAAGAGAACTAGGCGCTGTCATGGTGATAGAGTGCGACTCATGCGGCGTAGTGATAGACGGGCTAACAGAGGATTGGGCTGAGATGGTGAAAGCAGGGGAAATGTACGCTGGCAGGAATGTGTGCTGGCAATGCAAGAAACAGGAGGATGAAGATGAGCGACAAGACTAACAACGAACTACTGGTGGAGGTACAGGCAAACCTCGTAGCACCCAAGGGACAATACAATTCCTTTGCTAAGTATCACTTCCGATCAGCAGAGGACATCCTGACGGCAGTTAAGCCGCTGTTGGCAGAACGGGGGCTATCCCTCCTGCTATGGGACAACATTGAGGAACACGGTGGACGTGTGTATGTCAAGGCCACAGCAGAACTAAGCGGGGATGAAGGGGCATTTGCCACGGTGACGGCCTATGCCCGTGAGCCTGAGAATCGTAAGGGATCTGACGAGTCCCAAATCACAGGGGCAGCAAGTTCATACGCTCGTAAGTATGCGCTCAATGGACTGTTCCTGATTGATGATACGAAGGATGCTGATGCCACCAACACACATGGCAAGGAGCCTAAGAAGGAAGCGCCAGCCAAGAAGAAACCCACCATCAAAGCCTTGCTTGAATGCATTGACGGGGCAAAGGATGAGAAGGGTCTGCTTGATATAGATGAGGCTGCATCTAAGTATGAATGGAAACCTGCTGAGTTGAAGAAAATAGCAGCGGCTCACCAAGAGCGTCACAATCAGTTGAAAGCAGGACTGTAGTACCCATCATAGACACTAAGAAGCCCCGTCCCTCATTGCGAGAGACGGGGCTTTTCTTTAGCCAACAGGCTCAAAGTAACGGGCTGTCATTCCCCTGTCCTTCATGTACTCAAAGGCCACAGCACCCTTCTGCTGCCCCACATAGCCTGAGTCTGAATGCCACCCATCTGTGGCACATAAAGCGGGGACAAACTCTACCACCAAACCAGCAACCTCATCTATAGACACAGGCTCAATGCGCTTTTGATGGTGGACATGGCCGCAATGCAGGTAGCGGAAACGTGTGCTGCCCCACTCCTTAGCGAACTCAGCGGGGATGATGTGTCCCCAGTCCTTAGCCTTAACCTTGTCACCATGCCCCCATACTAGCAGGTTGTCACCCCATACGTCACATACACGGGAAGCCCTGTCTAAGTTGACGTTCACATTGTCACACTCAGAGTAGTAGGCATCCAATACACGGGCAAGCCACACCTCAGAATGCCATGAGTGATTGCCTCTCAGCACCACCACATCCACAACGGGGGCCTTCTTAGCAGCAAGGGCAACAACGTCACGACAGGCAGCAATGACGTAGTGAACCACACGTTGATAGCGTGTGTCTACATCCAGCACGTTCCCGCTTAGTTCCGTCTTGTTACTCCTGTTGTCCGTATGGAGCATGTCTCCACCAAACACCACCACTATCTTCTCTGGCTTGCCACATCTAGCCAGCAAACCAGCGGCACTCTCCACCATACGTTTAGCTGCAATGTCGCAATCGTAGTTGGCGTCCCTTGTCTCCTTCTCAGAAGCAAACATACCCACATGGGCGTCATATAGGCACAACTCAAAGAGCATACCTGACGGGGTTGGTGTGGCCTTGCAGGACGGGAGCCTACCCTTACCCTTCACACGCTCACACAAGCCATCCACTACCCCTTCAAGGGCCTCCATGCGTGGCTCAAGGCGCTTCCACTCCTGCTTTACCTTCCCATCACCATCATATTGCACTGTAGTCTTGGTGACAGACAGATGATCAGGCGTGGCAGCCCTGCTGAACCAAGTGGCCTCACCCTTACGCTCTATTGCTCTCAGCCTGTGCCTCAACGCACTTCTTGTAATGCCCAACAACGCCGCTGCTTCACGTTGCGAACCCGTCTTACTGTAAGCATCCAATGATTCTTGTTGCATCTCTGTAAGCATACGTCCTCCTCTTATTTGACTTGCTGAACTAACCACTTAACGAGGTCTGGGTTGTCTCTCAACACACCTATCAGCCCCGTAGTCAATGCCCCTACCGTTCGCTCCTCACCGTCATCGTCTTGCAGATGTTTGTCCCTCCATATAGCGTGCATCACCTCATGCACCAACGTATCTGCCGCCAACAAGGGGGAATGCCCCTTAGCAATCCTGATCCTGTAGCCAATCAACTGACCATCCATGCCATCCATGTTGGATGGCTTCTCCATGTCTACGCTGTAGTCAAACGCTCCCACCTTCACCTGCTCAGGGATGGCCATGCTTGTCCTCCCATTTCTTCCGCATAAATTCACGGCACACAAACCAATAGTATGTGCCTACCACAGCAGAGGGATGACCCTCTGATATGAGAATGTTGCGAAAGTTCCTGTTGTTGTCATTGAAGGACAGCCACTCACCACTGTCCCACACTCCTGTTTCCCATCCCTCGTCATGTATTCTGTCTGCATCAGAGGGCTGACCGTTCTGCTTGTAGAGGTTGGGGGCTAGGCTGAACTTGTCATACACTGAGCCTGCTTGGCTTGTAATGGTGCGTCCTGTCAGCCTGTCCCGCCATACGAATGTAGCCCCTGATTTCCAAGGCCACTTCATCATGCGCCTCACCACCTCAATCGGTGAGCCAAGCAGGGAGACAACAAACCTAGACCATCCCCCTATACTCTTACGCATTTGAGCAATCATGGGTACACTATCACGCCCTTCTCTGAGTCAAACCACGGAGTCTTCATTGCGTCAGGCACATCAAAATCAGGATTGTCTTGTCTTAGTCTTCGAGTCCATTGATCCATCGAGAATCGTCGCCAA
>Ga0208012_1000531_pt1 | contig 12764 bp, 19 predicted proteins | sample 15BtaG_FD_184090 | JGI IMG/M metagenome (GOLD analysis project Ga0208012, IMG submission 184090) | Marine viral communities from the Subarctic Pacific Ocean - 15B_ETSP_OMZ_AT15312_CsCl metaG (SPAdes) (version 2) | ecosystem: Environmental > Aquatic > Marine > Oceanic | place: Pacific Ocean... | reverse complement strand
AGAAATATAGATGGTATAAGAGGGGCTGCCCCACAGGGCTCTGCACAAGGCCCTGGAGACTGGGCCGAAGCCTGATCCGCTGCAACCTAGATAGCGAGCTTGAGTAATAAATGAGTAAAACAAAAAAAGAAGTTTCTACAACAGGTGGTGTAGCAGGTTACCAAGGGCGTTTGAGCGCTGTTGGTAATCCTACGCCAGAAGAGTTAAACAGAAGAAAGAAACAAAAGAGGAAGCTACTAGTGAAAAAGACAAAGAGCAAAAAGGCAAAGCCTTTCGTAAAGAGTGAGCAAACTAATTTAGATGAGCGCTCTCACGATATGATTCGTGACACTATCTTTGATATTCTATTAGAGCAGGGTGCAGGTGAAGAGAGAATAAATTATGTGATCCGGCTCTTTGAAGGTCTTTCCAAAAACCTTAATACTAGTCTTGCTTATGCTCGGATGTTTATTTTAGATTCCCTGAAAATGGATGTGGTCACGGGTGGTGTTGACTTAAATGCCAAGAGAGCTAAAACAGAGCTTAATCATGTTAGAAAGTTAGTTAATGATTTAGATACATTGATTGAGAAAATTTATATGCTGAATCGTCATAAGGCCGATTCGCACGACGCTTAGGAAATAAAAATGACTGAGATTATTAAAGATAGTGGGGGTTTGCTGCATAACTTTATGATTTTTGAATATAGTGATGTTGAGCCATCGAAATCGAGTGATGGTATTGTCACTATGAAAGGAATCATTCAAAAGGCTCAGCAACCTAATGCTAATAATAGAATTTATCCTCGTCCCATTCTTGAAAGAGAAGATGCTAAATATCAAGAACTGATTAAGGAACGCAGGGCGTTAGGTGAATTAGATCATCCGGACTCTCCTATTGTGCAGTTAGAAAATGTGAGCCACCTTGTTACTGAAACCAAATGGGAAGGTGATGATCTGGTGGGTACCGTCGAGGTGTTAGATACCCCTAAAGGTCAGATTCTTGAGAAACTAATTAATCGTGATATTAAGTTAGGTATTTCGTCTAGAGGGTTAGGTAGCACAAGTCGCACGAATGAAGGTTATGATATGGTAGAAGATGATTTCAATCTCGTCTGTTATGACATGGTTTCCAACCCCTCTACTTCGGGTGCGTATATGAATTTGCAGGAAAGCAGAGAGTATAAGACGTTAATTTCTCAAAACAGAATTGTTTTGTTAGACGAAATTCTTAACGATATCTTAGAGCTATAAAGGTGAGAGTTAACAGGTCTGAATTGAGAGCCTTGGTAGAAGAAGTAGCGGCCCTCCATCAACGTACCTTGATAGAAGAAGTAATGAGCGAAGCTCCTGGCGACGTTTGGGCCCGACAGTATAAGAAAATGCAAGGGCAATTTAAGACGCTTCAGAAGGAGCTGAATGCTAAACTAAAAGATCTGGATAAGCAGTGGGCTGCAGCACCGGATGATGGAAAAAATAAAATACTTCTTGAGCTTGTTAGTATGAGAAGAAAGCTAATGGAGTTGACCAAATAATGTGTGATAATCCTAATTGCGAATGTGAAGATTGCACTTGTAACCCATGTGAGTGTAAATAATGAAACTAAATGAAGCTGTCAAACCCAAGATGTCCGACCGAAAGAGCAGTATGAGTCTTTTGAGAAAGCCCATTTATGCAGTGGGTGATGCCATCCACGGATTGCAGGCTGAGATGAGGATTGCGGGCAACCCCGATAAAAAGCTGGTGGAACTGGTGAGGAAGCTGGCCAAGATGGATGTGGATATTCATAAGTATATGAATAGAAACCATAGAGGGTGGGACTGATATGAAAATTAAAAGATCTGAATTAAAAGACATGATTCGTGAAGTATTAGAAGAAAAGAATTGGATCAAAGGCGCCATCAAAAAGCCTGGCGCACTTCGTAAGTCTATGGGCGCCGAGAAGGGCGAGAAGATTCCAATGGAAAAGATTAATAAGAAAATTGCCACTTTGAGCAAGAAGGGCGAAGGGGATAAGAAATTAAGTAAGGCTGATAGCAAAGAGTTAAAAAGATTAAATCTTGCTAAAACTCTTCGTAAGATGAAATGAAATTATGTAATGTACTAAAGCAACGAATTGATGAAGGCATTGGTGCCACTACTGGTTATTTGGGAAGGTTTCCGGCACTACAGTCAGTTTACAACTGGGGGTATAAGGGATATTATACCGGTGGGGAAGCGGACCCCGAAGTAGAGTTAGACCAGCAACAACAAAACACAATGATTGATCAAGCCATTGATTTGTTGTATAGCAAGTTTCCTGAAGTAATAGAAAACAAGAAGATTAAGAGGCATGTATTACAGATGTTAATTGGTAAGGTTACACAAGGTGAATTAAGAGATAAGGTTGATATGGATACTTTTATCAAGCGACTAAAGAAGACAAAGGGTGTGGAGACAGTTTAATGAAGATTAGAAAATCACAATTAAGACAGGCCGTGAATGAACAAGTTCAGGCTTTTTTTGTTACTCCACAATCTATGGGCATGGTAGGGGTAAGAGGGAATGCTGAAGGTGGAGCCAGTCAGTTAGAAGAAGATGATATTGATAAGAATGAATTAAAAAACATTATTAGTCAGATTGTTGACGATGTGCAAGATGCAGCCACTAAACGCATGCAATCGGGTGCTGGTGGAAGGGTTGACCATACTGGCAAACTCACTGAAGCAAAGTGGTATGATTCTAAAAAGAAGCCAGCTGTTGGTGATAAGGTTCATATTGGCCATAAACAGAAAGGCGGCGCCGGCGTTGAAGGTGTGGTTACTAAAATTGAGGGTGATAGAGTAGACATTAAAGACCCTAAGAGTAAAAGAACATTTTATGGGAAACTGAAGAATACAGCCGTTATGGAAATCTCTGGTGTTGATTCTCTTAAACCTAATGATCCCCGTACTCCTGGCGCAGACGATGTAGAAAAAGATGCTGCTGATGATGTGATGGAAGCTGGACCTAAGAAGGGTGGCAGACCAAGAGGCGGGCCCCACATTGACAATGTAAGATTTTGGGATATGTCTGAGATTCAATTGAAATATATTATTAAGGATGCAGGACAAGCAGTAGCTGCTAACCCTACCGCTCGTAAGGCTAGCAAGTGGGCAGATGAAGTAAATGATGCCGTTACTGTTTTATATTGGCGTAAGAAAAAAGGTATTAAGGAAGTAAATACTCAAGGCGCCATAACTGAAGGTTTTAAAGAAGGCTCAAATATTTCTAAACTTCTAAAGAAGTCAAGCACTATCAAAATGGCCAACCCTGGGCGCGCAAAGGGAATCGGCGTGAAACACGCCGTGCCGGGCCGGATCTTTGTTATTGCTTCTAGGTTTGGATCAAAGGGAATTACTGGTGCAGGTGCACAAGATAAAGTTTCGATGGCGGTTGTTGATAAGGCGGGAAAAGTTATAAAGGATTACGGCTCTCATGTAAATGCAAAGGGTGCTTTAAAGTTCGCTAAATCAAGAGGATATACACAAAAGGTTAATGAAAGTTTTAACATAGCGCCCGCAGGTCAAGGTGGTGAGCACGCTAGTGTGATAGGAACTAACGAAACTCCTGAAATAGGAAGTTTAGCTAGCTCTTCTAAATCTAAGGAACTCATTAAGAAGATGCACGACTTGGTAACGAAGAAACTAAAGTTTAAGACAGTAGAAGATATTCAACCCATTCAAGGTGGAGTAGCTTTTATCTTTGGTGATAAGGCCGAATCTTCAAAAATGGCTAAGTATCTTAAGAAATCTGGCGCACTGGGTAAGGTACTTCCCATGTCTGGTGAAAGAATAATGGTGAGTTTAAGAGCAAAATGAATGAAAAGTTGGCGTTTAAGAAGTTAAATAAGTTATTTATTACAGTGAAAAGAATGAAGACTTCGGTTAGTAAAAATGAACAAGGTATTACACCAAGAGAAAAAAAATACATAATGGAGCAGTTACGTGAAATTAGCAAACTCATTAGATGAAGCGTCAGAAAAAAAGGGAAACCTTAGAACGCCTTACTATAAGGCTAGTGATGGAATTAGTCTTTTAAGAGGTGCAGTTGTAAGTGATTTTAAAGATGACAAGAAGTTTATAGGTTTGATTAAAAAGGTAGAAAACGATCTTAATAGTGTCTACAAATATATGGAAAAGAATTATAAGGGGTGGGATTAATATGAAACTTAAAAATACCTTAATATTAAGTGAAGCTAAGTTTGCTGTTGAGGTAGAAGACATCGGCACTGTTATTGTTGATGGATCTAGTGAAGGCGAAGTCAAAGCCCGTGTTGCCAAAAAGTTAAAAGGTGGCAAAGAGATGATTAAGGGTGTAAGAAAGATTACGAAAGATAAAGCTGGGAAAGCATCCAAGGCACTTGGTGAAGAGTTACCGCTGTATAGTGATTATGCTAAACAACATAAAGAAGCAGATGCCGATGCTAGTGGAATGGGTGAACCTGAAGGCCACGAAAGAGGCAAAGCCAAAAAGGGCCAAAGATGGTTAAAAACTAATCCTAAAAACCAATACTAGAGAAGATTATGAAATTAAGTTTAAGAGAGGCTGTATCAGCATTTACGGAAGTGTCGTTTGACTTCGATTCACCTGCTGATGTATATAAAACTCGCCGTGGTGAAATTGATAAGCAAATTAAAGCCTTACAGGCAGCTTTAAAAAAGATGGACACTAAACAAAAGAAAAATCCGCAGAATTGGGGTTTCGCTGGAAGCTTGGGTCAGATAAGTGATAACATTAAAGAGATGGCCCGATTTGCATCGAGCGGTAAATAAAGAGGTAAGACATGGCTATTAGAACATCTGAACTAACAAAACTAATTGCAGAACAAGTTACAAAAGATGTAGCGAAGAAACTTATTCCCAAACTCCGTAGAGTGGTAAGGGAAGAGATTGATCGTAGCATGAAAGATATGATTTATGAAATGGTGATGAAACAGCAAACGCCATTACAAAATGTAGTAGAAGGAACTGGGGCGCAGTTTGATGAACCTGCTCAGCCAGAAAATGTTTCTACTGCTAAGAGCTTTATTGCGCAACGACAAGCCTCAAGAGCACAAGCACAAAAAATACTAGAAGGTAAATTTAAGGAAGATGATCCATTTGCTAATCTGATTATGGGTGCCGCTGACCCTCAAGAAGAAGAGAATATGAAGCAAGAACAAATGCTAGCTGGCCCGATGAAGAAAGTAACAGAAGTGTCTAAGGGAGATGTAACAATGCCTGAAAATATTGATTTCACTGCTGCAATGGATAGGCTCTTACCTGAATAATGAAAAACTTTACTAAAGAGTTAAAAGCGATTCTTAAAGAAGATCCAGGCGCACCTATTATGTCGCCGGATGAAGTGGTCAAGCGCGCTAATACGATGGTTATTTTAACCAATCAAGCACCCCCTAAATTGTTAGCGTTAGCTGGCTCTTCCCGCAAAGCTATTCTGCTTAATTTCAAACCTTTAATGATTACTTTTCCGGATCAAAAGGGCGTATATAAAGTCCAACCGGATGATATCGTTTTTGAAAACCACCATAGTGGCAGAGATGTTACTGAGGCAGGTGCAGAAGAAACTTCGTATGAAAAGTTTTTTGCATCAGCAATGAAGAAGTTTGGCGTTTCTTCTCCAATTGAATTGAATCCCGAAGATACAAAAAAGTTTTTTAACTATGTAGATAAGAACTGGGATGCCGAAGAAGAGAGTGATGGTAGTAAGAATGAAATTTTACCAGTTCTTGGTGCAATTGGTCGAGCTGCTGTTGGCGGCGCTATGGCGCTTGGAAGAGGTGTTGCCGCTGCTGGTAAAGTAGCAGGTGGAGTTGGAGATGCCATAGACACCGATGAAGACACTAATGAAATTGCTCCGGCTCTTGCAGCTGTAGCTGGTGCGGCAGGTGCAGGTGCAGCAGGTAAGGTGATGGATAGAATATCCGGTGACGATAACGAAGATGTTTCTACTGGTAAGGTTGGTAAGAAAGACAAGGGTAGTTATAGGCGAGCATATAAATTGGCATTAAAGAAATATCAAATTCATAGTGCCGATGAGTTAGATACTCCTGCTGAAAGAAAAGGTTTCACTGCTTATGTAGATAAGTTATGGAAGGGTGGCGAAGTGAAAGATCATGCACTACCCGAAGTATCGAGTGAAGAAAAAGCACGAAGAAAAGAAGCTGAGAGAAAAGAAAGAGAAAGAAGAGAAAAAACACAGGCAGCTAATGTAAAGAAGAGAGTGCCTGGGTCTCAGAAAACTGCTGCGGAAAAAGATAGAGAAAAATTAGCTGCTCAAAGAGAAAGAAATCAAAAAGCTCTTGCTAGAAAAGTAGAGCAAGAGAAAAGAAGAAGAGAACAAGAGCAACAAAGTAAAGAGCGTGAAAGAGAGCAAGCAGCCCGCGAAAAAGAGAGAAAGCAAAAAGCCAAAGAAAAAGATAACGGCGACAATGGCGCTGACGACGATGATGATAAGAAGAAAGAAAAGGGCAATGGCGTCGGGTCTTTCTTGAAACAAGCTGGTGGTGCCGCCGCTCAAGCAGCTAAACAACAAGCTGCTCAGTATGATGTAAAGGAATCAAACCCCGTATCTGAAGCTATCAAGTCATCAACAATGTATGGTGTAGTAAAAGCCGACTCTAAAGGTGATAACTCGAAATTCCCGGCTGGCGAAGTGGTTTTTAAAGGTAATGCTAAAAAAGCACGGTCTATGGTTAAGGATTTAAAACGCAAAGGCCACACGGCTTATGTTATTAACTCTCCCTCTGCTAAAGTAGGCCAAAGGGCGTATCATAAGAAAGGTTATGGTTTAAAGATTGAGGCACCAACCTATAAACCTAATTTATCTTACAATGATGCGAAAGATCCGGGCGAATCGTTGGCTAAGCAAATGAAAAAAAATATTGAGTTGGACAAAAAAGAGGTTTCGCCCCCTGATAGAGAGCACCAAGTAAAGGGTATTAAAAAACATATGGCTCAAAAGAAAGGTAAAGATAAAATACCTAAAACATATGTAGATAAGAAGACTGGTAAGAGAAAGAAAACAAATCCTTGGGCATTAGCCTGGGCACAATATGATAAGTATGGAGTTCCGTCTAGAGTAGAGAAAGATTAATGAAAGAAGGTTTGAATGAACAGAAGAGGTTGTAAGAGGTGCGTAAGTGTAGAAGTTAAAAAACCAGAGGATCTAGAACACGCATTAAGGTTACTAAAAAGAAAATTAAAACGAGATGGGTTTTTTCTAGAGTTGAGAAATCGTGAGTATTATAAAAAACCTTCCGAAATTAAAAAGGCGAAGAAAAGAAGAAGAAAAGCAATAGACGGTACCGAGTTAAATTAAGGTATTGTGTATTTTGCATAAATATAAACCATATTTATTTTAGTTGGCTTATGCTAATAAAAATAAAATTTCTAATTCAATTTAATGGAGAACTGTAACATGGCAAAAGACATTGTACAGGAAGCCGTTGAGCAGGCTGAGGCCATGAAGGAAGCTGCTTATGAAAATGCCAAGAGTGTTTTGGTAGATGCAATGAGTACGAACCTGAAGGCAGCCGTCTCAGAGGCTATCGGTGAAAAGATTGAAGAGACTGGCAACCCGAAGGGCGCCGATCTTAATGTTCAATACGATCCGGCCGGCATAGAGAAGTTAGATGGCGACGACCTTACTGATGAAGGTGATGGTCCCGCGATCGTCGAAGCTGGTCTGGATGAGGATGACGAGTACGGTGGTAATAAGGGTGATGAATCCCGCAGTCATCGCGATTATGAAGGCGATGATGAAGATGAAAATGAGGGCGACGAGTATGGTGGTGACAAGGGCGACGAGTCCCGTAGTCACCGCGATTACGAAGCGGCTCTTGAAGATGAAGATGATGAAGAAGCTGACATTGATGTTGACATTGATGTCGAAGATGACGAGGACGAAGATATTGATGAAGTCCTTGAAATCATTGAAGACGAAGATGAAGACGCTGATGTTGACGTTGACATCGATGTTGACGATGATGAAGACGAAGATGTTGACGAAAGTGAGAAGTATGAAGCTACCGTTAAAGAAAATCGTCAACTGCGTAAGGAAAATCGCAGATACGAAAAGGCTCTTACTTTCTTGAAGAAGAGAATTGATGAGGTTAATCTTTTCAATGCTCGTTTGGCTGCTGCATCTGATCTGATGCGTAAGGTTAGTCTGACGAAGGGTGAGAAGGAAAGAGTTGTGGAGCATTTTGATAAGGCTCGCACTGTTGGTGAAGTTAAGAGAACTCATAGGGCGTTGACTGAAGGCTACACCGCTGCAAATCGGTCGGTCAAAAAGCAGCGTGTGGCAAGACCCAATGTTCAGAGTGTTATTTCTGAAGAGCAAAAGCAGTCTCAGGACGGTCAGTATGATCGTATGGCTGAGCTGGCTGGTCTATAAATCTAATTGGGAGATTTAGATAATGGCAAATATTGTTGAACAAATGACTGCAGAGTATAATCCCGTTAATCGGAATGCTAAGCTGCAGACAATTATGGAAAAGTGGAGTCGAACCGGCCTGCTGAAGAAGCTTGACGACGAAAAGTCGCAAGTTGTCGCTCAGTTGTTGGAAAACCAGGCTGTCGAGCTTCGCAATCAGATGTTAACTGAGGAAAGTGGAACTCAGAGTGTCGCTGGCTATAACAAGATTGCTTTCCCGCTGGTGCGGAGAGTGTTTGGTCAGTTGCTGGCTTCGGAGTTGGTTGCTGTGCAACCGATGTCGTTGCCTTCTGGATTGTTATTCTTCCTCGACTTTAAGTATGATCGTAATAAGAGTGGTGGTACCGCTGGTGGTAGTGTTTATGGTGACCTCACTGATGCTGGCCCGAATCGCAACAAGCAGTTGTCGGGTGTTGGTGCTCAATCAGCTTCGGGTGGTTTTTATAACTTCGCCGGTATTGGCTACTCGCGTAGAAACTTCATTCTTACGAATGCTGCTCCTACCTTCTCTGGTGTTACCACGACTTCAGAAGTTCTGGGTAACGTAACTGTTTCGGGTTATGACTTTGCATTGTCTAGCTCCGCAGCTACTGACCTTGGTGCTTTGATGGAAATTCGTTTGGCCACATCGGGTGAAGCTGAGACTGGTAATAAGGGTGAAACTTTCCGTGGCCTTCGGGCTCTTGAATCTATTTCGGGTACTCAGTGGTTTGCTCATACTGATCCGACGCTGACGGTTCTTACCGCCGCTAAGATTCAGATTTATTCTAACAAGTGTGGTGTTGCTTCGCCTTGGGGTCCAGATAAGGCTTGGGGTAACGACGGCTCGATGACAGCTGCTGTTTTGGTTGGTCCTGCTCGCACGAACCTTACTGATAATCCTTCGGATAACCAGTTGGGCGATTTTGAATCGACTAGCGCGATTCCTGAAATCAATATCGCTGTTTCCAGTGTTCCTGTTATGGCGAATACTCGTAAGCTCAAAGCCACTTGGACACCTGAGTTGGCTCAAGATATCAATGCGTATCACGCGATTGATGCTGAAGTTGAACTTACAACGATTCTTTCTGACATTATTGCGACAGAAGTTGACCGTGAAATTCTTTCGGAACTTCTGAGTGGCGCTGCTGTTAAGGCGGCATGGTCGCGTAGTGTTGGTCGTTATGTCACCGCCTCTGGTGATACTATTAATACTGTTGCTTCTCCTGGTGGTTATTCCACGAATGTTGGTTTTACTGGCACTCAGCAGGATTGGTATCAGACGTTAGCGGAAACGATTATTACTGTTTCCAATGAAATCCACAAGCGTAACTTGAGAAGTGGCGCCAACTGGCTTGTTACTTCTCCTGACGTAGCTACGATTATCGAAGCTATCGCTTACTTCAAACCGAATGCGACTTTCGATCCTACTGAGGTTCAGTATTCGCTCGGCGTTGAAAAGATTGGTACTCTCACCAATAGATTCACGGTCTATAAGGATCCTTACTTTCCCGTGAATAGAATTCTTGTGGGTTACAAGGGCGCTGGCTTCTTGGATGCGGGTTTTGTATACGCTCCTTATGTGCCGCTGGTGTTCACTCCGACCATCTTTGAGCCGAACGACTTCACGCCTCGCAAGGGTGCGATGACACGTTACGCGAATCAGATGGTTCGTCCTGAGTATTACGGTAATATCAATGTTGTTGATCTTAACGTGATCGGTTCTCCGGCTAGCAACTAATAAGAGAGTAGCGGAGAGAATATAAGGTAATAACCTTACTTAGAAGGGCAGCGGCTTTCGGGCCGCTGCCCTTTTTTTTGTGGGAGAAAGACAGTGGCAAAATCAACAGCAGAAGTAGCAAATACTTATCATAAACTTTCCAAGAAAGAAATAAGTGTAGGCAGCTTATCTCCTTTTGAACAATGGCTTCCCAGAAAATATGGGCTTTGGAGAATACACTGGAATTCCATCTGGCATACTCGCATGGCTATGGAAATAGCTTGTCAACTATCTGGTGACTATGGTACTTATCATAAGGAACTTGAGTCGTATTGGAAAGAATATAAAAAGCTATATTCTACAATGCCATTTTGCTCTAATAAAAGTATATCTCACTATGTAGGCCAGTGCTGTTTAGATGCAGTGTTAAGAAAAGTAGATGAAAAAAATATTCTTACTTTAGATAAGGCACTGCAGAAAGTAACTAAGGATGGCGCTTTTGTTGAGGGCGGGCATTATTCTAAATATGTAACAGATTGTTTTGATAGATCAGAAAGTTTATTTAATGAATGGTATGGTAAAATCGACAATGAAGTTTTAAAGAATAGTTACAAACGTATTAAAGATAATGTTGCGCGAGTAAAACAATGGCAACAACGCATATCTGATACTGACGGTGGGATGGCAGTGATAGGTGATGGTTGGTATGAAAAAGTTATTCCTACTGATGAAGAAGGACATTTCACCTATGACGATATGACGATCACTCGTAACGGTTTATGGTTAGTTATACAACACCATCGTATAAACTCCTTTGCCTTACACCAACATCCACATTGTAATGAAATAATGATAGCACATGGTAAAGATTGGGTAGTAAGGGGTAGTGGAATGCCATCTTACAAGCATGTAATGAAAAAGCCCTTTAAGTGGCGTCGCCCAAGAAATCATTTCTTTACAGAATCTAAATGGGATTGGTGGTGGATATGGAGGCATAGAAAAAACTGGTCTTTGGATACTCCCCACAATCGCCCCGTAACTTTAAATGGAGATACTATAGCGGTGAGAGAATCGGGCAAAAGGACGATTCGCTGGCCTGGTGAAAGAGAAAATGTTAAGGGAGTTGATGGTGGAATTAATTCTTTATCTTGGACACACGGAAAGTTTAGTTTTACTGTAGAAGGCATTAATATAAAATTACTGGGACGAGATCGCGCTTACGCAGCGACAACCTACGGCAGTGAGGAAGAAATTCCAGTAGTGAGAATAAGTGGAGAAAACCTTAAAACAAGGATATTGGTTAATGATACAGAAAGAACTGACGCTTGATGAGTATATTGATGACCCCGTAAACACTACGATGATTAACGAAAGATGCATTGAACTTGCATTAGGTATTCGATACATGGATGCGGTAGGACATGAAAATCTTACAGAGATTGGCGCAGTTATGCCGCACTATGGATATTGTGAGCATCATATTATTGATTTGTTTGCTGACGATCATCCGGCAGGCGATGTTCAGGCTGTTGATGCCGAAACCTGCGACTTTACTGGACGCGATGTTTTATGTCTTTCTACTGTAGAGCACATAGGCAAAGAAGATTATGATAACCCCGATATTGATGACCAAAAGGCTATTCGCATTTTGGACAAAATCACTAACGAATCAAACTCCTTTTTCGTTACTTGGGGAACCCGCTATCATAACGAGTTGGATACCTATGTAAAAGATAACCTCGACAAATACGATTGGTTTGGTTATGTAAAAAGAGAAGAAAAATTGTGGGAATACACCGGCACTGATATGGCTGTGTGGGATATGGAGTTTGATAAACCTTACCGCTACTCGAACGGCAATATCTTTCTTTTACCTAAGTAAAAAGCCTTGACAAACCTCTAATTATTCCCTATATTATATGTAGGTTTAATATGACACTTTTAAAAGGATTTCGTGATGAGTAAGAAGGAGTTGAGTGATCCCATGATCTGGTATGCAATCAAAGATTGGGTAGAAGACAATGTTCCTTATGTCCTGGGCATACCTGCTCGTAAAGGATTATCATTGAATGAGCAGTGGCCTGATAATACTATTGATAAAGCCCAGAAAACAGGGTTGGTTACTGTTCGACTTGGTGAATTGGTTGAAGAAGGAGTTTATGAAGTATTGAATGACGCTGATTTTAATGTAAAACGCAAGGCAGATAGTGGTGGCGACATTACTATCAATGGCAAAGCTTGGGAAATCAAAACAACTCAAGGTAATGATATGCAGGGTGCTACTCATTCTTCATCAAAGCCGCCTTGTTATGTTATGATGAAATATAAGTTAGATTATGATAAGGCTTTGTCATTAGAAGATAATGAAGGATTGATTATTGAGTATGGTGTATGGTTGAGTGAGTCTATTGAGTCGAATTGGTGGCATGGTATAGCTACTGGAAACAATAGTAGAACTACATTAAGGATTCCCGTTCACTCTGGTCATGTTATCGAAACTGTTATTGGGGATTTTAATGACAGTAGTAAACATGGTAGAATGTATTGCAAACTAATCAATGAGGTTGTTTAATGGAAGTGAATAAAGTATATTTTGGCGATTGTATGGATTTAGTAAAGACAGTGCCTGATGA
>Ga0208012_1000528_pt1 | contig 12838 bp, 1 predicted proteins | sample 15BtaG_FD_184090 | JGI IMG/M metagenome (GOLD analysis project Ga0208012, IMG submission 184090) | Marine viral communities from the Subarctic Pacific Ocean - 15B_ETSP_OMZ_AT15312_CsCl metaG (SPAdes) (version 2) | ecosystem: Environmental > Aquatic > Marine > Oceanic | place: Pacific Ocean... | reverse complement strand
CTGATAACTTAAAAGTAGTTGGGAATTTAAACCTCAAACGTACACCAATCAAGTCACTTCCTGATAACTTAAAAGTAGTTGGGAATTTAGTCCTCACAGGTACACGAATTACATCACTACCTGATAACTTAGAAGTTGGTGGGTATTTAAGCCTCAAACGTACACCAATCAAGTCACTTCCTGATAACTTAGAAGTTGGTGGGTATTTAAGCCTCGGAGATACACCAATCAAGTCACTTCCTGATAACTTAACTGTTGGTGGGTATTTAAACCTCACAAGTACACCAAACTTAGACAAGGACAACTGCAGCCGGCCATTAGTAGTTAAAGGTTACAGGAAGATTATTTACTAATACTTAATCATAATATACGCAGTTTATTAACCGCATAAATAACGTAAACACAAAATTACGTTATTATGGCTACTAGTTCAAGACAAACATCTATATTTGGAATCGAAGATTGGCGTTCTTTATACAAAACATACAATCAAGCAGATTTTCAAAGTTATAACTTCGAAACATTACGAAAGAGTTTTGTTGATTATTTAAGACAACATCATCCAGAAGACTTTAATGACTATGTTGAAAGTTCTGAGTTTATTGCTTTACTAGATACAATGGCATTTATGGGTCAGGCGATTAGTTATCGTCAAGATTTAAACACACGTGAAAACTTTTTAGATACTGCTGAACGTAGGGATAGTGTTGTTAAACTTGCAGATTTAGTGAGTTATACTCCAAAACGTAACGAGTGTGCTAGTGGATTCTTAAAAGTAACTTCTGTTAGCACAACTGAAAACATTACAGACTTTAATGGAACTAACTTAGCAAACGTAACAATGCGTTGGAATGATAGTACGAATATTGATTGGCAAGATCAATTTAACACAGTAATGAATGCTATGATGGTGGATAGTCAAAAGATTGGTAAACCTGGTAGAACAGCAGATGTACTTGGAATTAAAACTGATGAGTACACAGTAAATTTAACTAAGAATTTAATGCCTGTAATTCCATTTAATGCAACAGTTAATGGTGCTAATATGGACTTTGAAGTTACAAGTGCAACTACAACAAATAAAACATTTGTGTATGAGCCTGCGCCGGTTCTTAATGGCGATTTTAATATTTTAAATAGAAATGATAAGAAAGGGTTTGCGAGTGTAGATAATGGATTCTTTTTTCATTTTAAACAAGGTACATTAACAAATAAAGATTTCACACTAAGTGATAGAATTGCAAATCGTAACGTTGATATTAATACAGAGGGCGTTAATAATAATGATGTTTGGTTGTATGAGTTAGATAAAACTACAGGTACTGTTTTAAATGAATGGGAAGAAGTAGATAATATATATGCACCAAATACAAAACAAACAAAAACCTCGGATAGAAAATATTTCAGTGTAACAGGACGTGCCAATGACCAAATTACAATGAATTTTGGCGATGGTGTTTTTGGCGATGTACCAACAGGTTTCTTTCGTGCGTTTATTAGAGTAAGTAATGGTCGTAAATATATCATTAATACAAGCGATATTACTGGAATTAATATCACAGTTCCGTATGTTAGTAGAAATGGACGTGCGGAAACAGCAACATTCACAGTTACTTTAACACAAAATATTAGTAATGCAACTACAAAAGAAAGTATTACAGATATTAAACGTAATGCACCTGCTAGGTACTACACTCAAGACAGAATGGTCAATGGCGAGGATTACAATAATTTTCCATACACTGCATTTAGTAGTATTATTAAAAGTAAAGCAGTTGCAAGAAGTAATATTGGAACAAGTAGACATTTAGACTTGGTTGATCCAACAGGCAAGTACTCAAGTATTAATACGTTTAATAGTGATGGTTTAATTTACAAGGATACAGTAAGTACAACATTCACATTTAGTTTCGACGACAAGAATGATATTGAATCTGTAATTAAAAATCAAGTTGAATCAAGTTTATCTAAACGTAGCACTGTGCATTTATATCATAGTAATTTTAATAGAAGTTCACTTTCTGCTATTGATATTGCTTGGAATCAAAGTACAACTAACACAAATGAAACAACAGGTTACTTTAAAAGTTCGACAACTGCGCCGTTACCGATTGGTTCATATGTTTCTGATAATAGAAAGCATCTTTCGGCTAATGCATTAGTTAAATTTGAAACTCCAACTTCAGATGCAAGCGGTGTTTATTACTTTGATGAAAATAATCATTTAAAACAACGCGATACATTATTACCAACGGATAATACTACGATATGGTCAAGTATTAAAACCGTAACACTAGAGGGTACAAATTTTGGTGTTGGTAATAACACAGATGGAACAGGACCTGTAGTACTGTCCGACTTTGTACCAACAAATGCAGTGCCTACTGAAATTATTCCTGTTTACAATTCTAATTTACCTTTAATATTTGAACAAGATATACTAGCGCAAATTGAGCTGTACGTTGATTTCGGCATTGGTTACAATAATGATACAGGTACTTGGTATGTTATTAGTAGTTCGAACTTAGATAAGACTGGCGACTTTAGTTTAGACAATGCAGAAAGCACATTGGGGCTAAACAACGACGCGAGTTGGATTATTAAATTTGTTACAGTTGACAATGTTTATACTGTAACAACACGAGCATTAAATTACTATTTCTCTAGTGTTTTGGAAACGCGTTTTTATTTCGGCGGGCATAATAAAATATTTGACCCTAAAACAGGCAAAGTTGTAAACGATTTTGTTAATGTTTTAAAAACAAATACACAGCCAGGAAGTAATTCGTCATTATCCAACAATATTAAATTAGATATCATTGGACAACCTGTTGAGTCTGATGGGTTTGTTAATGATTTTAAGGTTGAAGTGAGTTATACGGATATAGATAACGACGGTGTTGCTGATAATCCAGATTTTTTTACAAATCTTTCACAAGCAACTGACTTAGTGTTTTTTCAAACCACAGTAGATGCGGACAGCCTAGAAAGAGTAATTCCACTAGCAAGTGGAGTAGTTAATACAGAATTTACAAGTGCTACTGATCCTCTTTTAGTAATATCAAGTTATCCAGATGGACAGTTATTTTATTTGGCAGATGAGGTTAACAAATTTAGAAAGTTGGACACAAACGTTGTGGTATGCGAAACAGATCAATACCCACATTCTTCTCCATGTGAACTGGTTCCTGTTACTGACATATCATTAAAGACGGGTAGACAAAATTTACAATTCCAATATAAGCATAATAGTTCAGAAACAAAACGTATTAATCCTGGACTTACCAATATTATTGATATGTTCTTAGTAACAGATGCTTATTACACAGAATACAAAAAGTATATTCAAGACACAACAAACACAGTTACTGAACCGTCAACGCCAACTATTTCAGAATTAACAAGTGCTTATCAAAGTTTACAAGATAACAAAATGTTAAGTGATAATATTGTTTTAAACAGTGTTGTTTTTAAACCGTTGTTTGGTAATAAAGCATCTGATAACTTACGTGCTGATATTTCTGTTGTTAAAGTACAAAATAGTATTGTTAGTGATAGCGAAATAAAGAGTCAAGTTGTTGTTGTGATTAATGATTACTTTAATATTGAACATTGGAGTTTTGGCGATACATTTTATTTCTCCGAACTCACAGCGTACATACATGACAAGTTAGGAGATATAGTTAGTTCAGTTGTACTTGTGTCAACGGATATAAATAAAACTTTTGGCGATTTGTATGAAATTAAATCTGCAACAAATGAGATATTTGTTAATGCCGTTACAGTAGATAACGTAAAAGTTATTAAAACATTAACTTCAGATAACTTAAATGGAGTAGCATAATATGTCTAGAAATAGGTCAGTTGATTTTTTACCTGAAGTATTTAAAACAAATACAAATAAAGAATTTTTAAATTCTACATTAGACCAACTAACACAAGAACCTAAGTTAAAACAAACACAGGGTTTTGTTGGTAGAAAGTTTGGCAATGGCACTAATGGTGCTGATTCGTATATTATAGAACCAACATCCGAACGTTCTAATTATCAATTGGAACCTGGAATTGTATTTAAAAACGACAAAGATAATGTATCAAGTGCAATTACATATCCGGAACTTATTGATGCATTAAAAACCAAAGGAGCAAATACAACTAAACACGACAGATTGTTTTCAAGTCCGATATATAGTTGGTCGCCGTTAATTGATTTTGATAAGTTTGTAAATTATAGTCAGTACTATTGGTTACCTGGCGGTCCTGATAGCGTTGATGTTAGTGCTACTGATATATTATTAACAGATAACTTTGATGTTACACGTAATAAGGAGTCGTATAACTTAAGTGGCATGTCAGGAACAAATCCTACACTTACATTAGCGAGAGGCGGAGAATATACATTTACTGTTAACCAGCCAGGATATGATTTTTATATCCAACGCGAACCCGGTAAGACTGGTGTTTTATCGCACTCCTCTAATATTAGTAGTCGTGATGTTATGGGCGTTACTAACAACGGCGAAGACGGCGGAACTATAACATTCGCTGTTCCGGAAGCCAATAGTCAACAATTTTATTATGATTTAACTGAAATTGCCGCAGTTGATTTAGCAACATTTTCGAGATTCGATGCCATTAATGGCAAAGTACTAAGTCAATTAAAAAATATTGACGGTATTGTAGATCTTGAAGGCAAAACTATTGTATTTTTAAATACAATTGCAGGTGATTCTGCTGATTTAGGTTGGCAGTATTTGGATTTACACGAAGATGCACCATTTGAAGCAGAAGCATTCGAAGAAACCACATTTATTGATAGTCAAACTGATAGATACAGTGTATATCAAATTGAATATCTTACTAGCGGCGACGAAACTGTTATTAAGTTAAATAAAATCAAAGAAGTTAATAATCATGAAAAATTTGATATTTTGTACGGTGAAACATATAGTAATATGTCCTTCTACAAAAACTCTTCAGGATATTTTCAGGAAATACCATTATTAACTGCTGTACAAGATACACTTTATTATCAAGATGCAACAAATGAAAGTAATTTTGGTATTATTAATTTGGTTAATAATACCACAGACACAGTTTTAAATATTGATATTGATATTGTAGGTAAAAAAAGTTATACAAGTCCTAATGGAGTTGTGTTTACTAACGGATTAAAAGTAATTTTTAGAAGTAATGTTAATCCAAAAACCTATCAAGACAAAGAATACTATGTTGAGGGTGTTGGATCTGCAATTAAACTTATTACAGTGTCTGATTTAATAACACCGGAAACATACACTACAAGTGAATCGGAACCATTTGATTTTAGTACATTTGATTCCACCAATTTTGACGGTAGTTTAAATTCACCAACTGCACTTGATTTTATTACTATTAACCGTGCAAGTAATGATTTAAATCCATGGTCTAGAAGTAATAGATGGGTACATAAAGATGTCATTACAAAAACAGCAAAATATAATAATACTACTGCTGTATTTGATAATAATTTCAGAGCAAACCGGCCTATTATTGAATTTCATCCAAACATAAAGTTATTTAAATTCGGAACAGAAAGTAAAACACCAATAACAGTAATTGACTTCAATGAAGTAGATGCACTTAGTAATATAAACGGTTCAAATGGATTTTCTATTGACGGCGTTACTATTAATGAAGGTGCTAGAGTTATATTTGCAAATGATACAGACATAAATGTTAAAAATAAAATATACGTTGTAAATTTTGTTGATTTAGAAGGCGACGGGGTATTAAAAGTTAAACTTGTAGAAGCAAACGATTACATAGTTGAAGTTAATCAATCTGTGGTATGTACTAATGGTATTACATTACAAGGAAAATCCTATCATTACAATGGTACAGAGTGGGTTACCTCTCAGCAAAAAATAGCAGTTAATCAACCGCCGTTGTTTGATAATTTTGATTTAAATGGGTTTAGTTTTTCGGACATATCTGTATACCCAAACTCTACATTTAGTGGAACAAAGATGTTCGGATATGCGGTTGGAACAGGAGCAAAAGATAAGATACTTGGGTTTCCATTAAAGTTTTTAAACATTGATAATTTAGGCGATATAGTTTTTTCTAATGACCTATACACGGATAAGTTTACTTATGGTTCCGCTACATTTACAAAACAAGTAAGTGACGGACATATTCGAAAATATTCGAACAGAACATCATACACAAATGAAGTTGGTTGGACAAAATATATTCATGATACCACACCTGAACAAATATTTAATTTTACTTATATTAACGAGTCATTAATACTTGATGTAGTTCCAAAAACAGGTCTAAGTATTCCAGTAATTAAGGTTTATGTTGATGATACATTTGTTAATTCAACTGAATACACAGTAACATCGGACACTACAAAAACTATCATTGAATTTAACAATACCGTTGCTGTAAATGCAGAAATTAAAGTTACTGTTATCAGTGATAATAAAAGTGACGTTGCTTACTACAGCATTCCTAAAAATTTAGAGAATAATCCATTTAACGAAAATAGTAAATCACTGACATTAGGAACAATCCGCAATCATTATACAAACCTAGCACAAAATTTATTAGAATTGAGCGGCGAAGTAAACGGTTCTAATAACTCACGTGACTTAGGAAACATTGAACAGTACGGCGATACTATTATTCAAAATAGTTCTCCTGTTGCTCCAATGGCTAAGTTTTTAGATAGTACGGAATTTAATTTCTTTGAAGCACTTGAATTTAATGCAAATGCTTACGAAAAGTTTAAACTTAAGATTTTGGATTATGTTGTAAAAAATGATACTTATGGTTTAACAGCAAGTGTTGTTTTAGACCACGCATTGGAAACAATTAATGTAGCTAAGAGTTTAACTAGTCCATTTTATAAGAGTGATATGTTGGGCGGAGTTTGTACCCCAACAACTACAACTTATACCGTAACACCAATTAGTACAAATACATTTAATACAATAAACATATACGATTTTACAAAAGCAAATAGCAAGTGTATTTTGGTTTATGTTAATGATGTTATTTTGGTTAAAGATAGTGATTACACAGTTGCAACAGACGCGCCTAACATTACTATTACTAGCACACTAGTGGTTGATGATGTAATTACTATTAAAGAATTTGAAACATCAAATGGTTCGTATGTTCCGAATACTCCTACTAAGTTAGGGTTACATCCAAAGTATCAACCGAAAAAATATTTAGATAATACGTATATAATTGCAACTAATGTAATTCAAGGTCATGATGGAAGTATTACAGTTGCATACAATGATGTTCGTGACGATGTTCTACTTGAATTTGAATCTAGAATTTTTAATAATATTAAAATTGATAGTAAAATTCCATTACGTGATGTTGATGTTATTCCTGGAAATTTCCGCAGTACAGAATATACCGATGCAGAAACAACAAGTATATTATCTGTTAGTTTTTTAAATTGGGTTGCATGGAATAATTTAGATTACAAAACACAAGATTTTTTAGCAGACAATGAGTTGACATGGAATTATAGTACCGCTAGTAGTAAGTTAGATAATTCTGCACTTAAAGGTCATTGGAGAGGTGTATATAAACATTTTTATGATACGGACACTCCGCATACAACACCATGGGAAATGCTTGGTATTACAGAAAAGCCAACATGGTGGGACGATGAATACGGACCTGCACCATATACAAGTGGAAACTTAGTACTATGGGACGATTTAGAAAGCGGGCTAATTAAGGAACCTGGAAACAATAGAGTTGATACTCGATATAAACGCGAAAATTTAACTAAAGTTATTCCAGTTAATACAGAAGGCGAGATATTAAATCCATTTGTTTCAATTGTTCAAAATTATTCCAAACCTGATTTTAAAAAGAGTTGGGTGTTTGGTGATTGTGGATTAGTTGAAAATGCGTGGAGAAATAGTAGTTCGTATAGGTTTGCACTACAACGCTTGTTTGCATTAACTAAACCAGCACAGTACTTTGCGTTGTCAATTGACCGTGATAGATATTCATACAGTGACACAATTAATCAATACCTACTTGATTCAAGGTATAGAGTAGACATAAGAACTACTGAGGTACAAACTAATTCACAACCAAAACATAGTTACATCAATTGGATTGCTGATTATCATAATAACAACGGATGTAGTTGTGTAGAAATTAACGAACAGTTATCTAATGTGGATATACGTTTGTGTTACAGAATGGCGTCGTTCACGGATAAAAGTTATTTAAAGATTTATACAGACAAGAGTAGTCCTGATAGTTCCAATACTGGTTTATTGTTACCAGACCAAAGTTATGATTTGTTATTACATAAAAACCAACCGTTGACTGAACTGCAATATTCTGCAGTAGTTGTTCAAAAAACAGAAGATGGATACTCGGTACATGGACATAGTAAAACACAACAATATTTTGAAATATATCAAAGTGTACATAATAGAAAAGGCGAAGTTCTTGGTGATTACGTTATTCCAAAAACATTTACTAAAAATGTAACATTAGTGCCTTATGGTTATACATTTACATCAAAAGGAAGTGTAATTGATTTCTTGGTTAGTTACGGTGCATTTTTAGAATCACGTGGGTTAGTTTTTAATAGTACAGAAAACTCCAATGAATTAAATTGGGGGAGAATGGCACAAGAGTTTATATCATGGTCTGCACAGGAATGGGGAGTAGGTAGTATTATTAATTTAAACCCAAGTGCAATATCTTTGGAGTTTAATAAAGAACTGTTGATTGTGGATAATATAAACAGTACAGTAACAGATGCGCTTGACCAAAACGGTATTCCATTAACACCTAACGATTATGTAATTACACGCCTAGATAACAGTTTCAAAATAACAACTATTAATGATAAATCTATTAACTTTTTGAAAATTAAATCAGTGAGTTATGAGCATTTATTGGTTATTGATAATGTTAGTGCATTTAATGATTTGATCTATAAACCTGTAACTGGACTAAGACAACAAAGAATTAAATTAATTGGTTTCACTACATTTGATTGGAATGGACAATTAGACGCACAAGGGTTTATCCTTAATCAAGATAATGTAGAAGAATGGAAAGCAAATGTGTTTTATTCCATGGGCAACATTGTTAAGTTTAAAAATAATTATTGGAGTGCTAACAGTACATTAGAACCGGTATCTAAATTTAATTTTGGTGATTGGGCTAAAATTAATTACAATGACATTAAAACAGGATTATTACCTAATATTGCTAATAAAGCAAGCCAAATCAACGAGTACTATAATAAAAAAACAACAAATTTAGAATCAGACGTTGATTTATTGGCAATGGGGTTAACTGGGTTTAGACCAAGGTCGTATTTAAGTTCGCTTGATGATGTAAGTCAGGTTAATTTCTATACTGATTTTGTTGGGAATAAGGGAACGGTACAAAGTTCAAATGTTTTCAAAAATGTTAAGTTTGATAAGAAAATAACAGATTATGAAATATTTGAAAATTGGGCAATTCGCGAAGCAACGTTTGGTAATAGTGATAATAAAGTATTTGTGGAACTTGATTTGGAAAATTCTAAATTGCAAAATAATCCGTCTGTAGTTAAAGTCATTAATAATTCTAGTACGGAAGTATCACCTTACCAATTAATTAAACTTGATGATATTTATAATCAGTCAAAAACACATTCTAGTACAAATATATTCCCTGTTCGTACTTCCAATTTAACAGATGTGAATTTACCAACAGCAGGACATGTTAGAACAGATAATGTAGATATCGCATTATACGAAGTTACTGATTTGAATGGAGCGAGTGGTGTTCCGTTTATGGCCGATATTATTGCAGGAACATCAATTTGGGTTGCAAAGGATACAGTTTATGATTGGAATGTTTATAGAACAGAATTGCAAAGTAATATTCATAGCATTATTCCAGTAGACGATAAACTAGAAGTTACCTTTTATCATAATCATGAGTTTGTTGTTAACAACACGTTAATAATCCAAGGTATAAGTTTGTTGGTTAATGGAGCACATAACGTAGATGATGTTATAAGTTCTAAAGTAATTAGAATTTCTGGAACATTAGACGACGCATTTGTTAATATTGCCGCAGATAGTTCAATAACTTCGGATACTGAGTTATATACTGCAGACCATAAGTTAGGACATGCTTACAAGTTATTATCAGTTAAACTACCAAGTTCGGATAATTTAACAGATGCGTATATTGACCAATTACCAATTGGTGCAAAAGTATGGGTAGACATAAACAACAATAATAAACATGCAACATACCAGAAATATGATGTAACTGGTAATATTACTGCAGATACAAACTTAGTAAAAGCAGACAGTGATATTTACAGTACAGACGGTAACAGTGCATGGGGTGTGCTTAGTGAAGAGCAGGATGTGGTAGATGTAACATTAATTAATAGAGCATTATTATTTGACAAAAGCACACAACAAACAATTAACACATTGGATTATATTGATCCGTTGAATGGAAAGATATTAGGCATTGCTAAAGAAAATATTGATTATATTGGACTAAATCCAGCATTATATAATCATGGTTTGGATACAACAGGGGTTATTTGGGGAGAAGAGCATCTTGGTAAGATTTGGTGGGATGTTTCGAATGCTAGATTTTTAGATTATAACCAAACAGATTTAAATTATTCGTCAAAAAATTGGGGTACTTTATTTCCTGGAAGTACAGTAGACCTTAGACAATGGGTTAAAAGTTCAGTGCATCCATCACAGTACAAAGGACCAGGTACAGTTGTAGATGAAACACAATTTACAGTAATATCAACACTCAATACTACAAACACAATAGTACAGAATTATTATTTTTGGGTTACTGATTTGGATAGTACATCTAGTTCAAAGACATTAAGTTTGAATCTCATTAAGCAGTATATTGAAAACCCTATCACAAGTGGAATTTCATTTATTGCATTCTTAAACAGTGGTACTATTGGAATTTATAATTCACAGCAATACATTGATAATGCAGTATTGCATATTTCGTATAATCAATTACATAACGAAAATGAAATTTTTAATGAGTACAGTTTAATTAAGGAAAATAATAAACACGATTTCTTAAGTAATACACTGTATAAAAAACTACAAGATAGTTTTGTTGGCGGCAATGAAATAGGATTAGCGGTGCCTGATGTTAAATTGAATGTAGCACAACGAACGGGTATAGGATTTAGGCCACGTCAGTCTATGTTTGAAAATCGTTTAAGTGCATTGCAAGAATACATTACACAAGTAAATAACGTTCTTAAAAAACATATAATAGCAACAAATAAAAACTTTTCGTTATTAAATGCCGAAGAATCAATACCAGGTGAATCAACTAACAAATGGAATTTACAAGTTGCTGACATTAATGAACTTAATTATCAAAATTTAGATATTGTTGCTGTCGGTTACAAGTATTTGGTACTATCGGACGAAAATAATAATGGCGGTTGGAGTATATATGAAGTTGTAAGCGGTCCAACACTGCAATTAATACAAGTACAACAGTACGATACCACACGTGCGTGGAATTATGTTGATTGGTATGAAAGCTCGGAAGCAGAAAATGCATTAGCACTTCGAGTAGTTAGTGATTCGTCTAAACTATCTTCGTTGTCTGTTCCAAATAAAACGTATGTAAAAGTTTTAAGTAATAATAACGGTAAGTTTGAAATTTATCAATTACGTGATGATTATTGGGTACGTGTTGGTTTAGAAGACGGTACTATAAAATTTAGCGAATCGTTATGGATTAATAATTCAACCCAAGATAATATTACTATCGATACCGATTTATTTACAGTAGATAGTATTATTAATACCACTGATACAGGAACAGGCGGCAGAGAATTAAGAAATGTAATAAAATCAATTAATGAAGATTTATTTGTTGATGAACTATTATTGGAACGCAATAAATTACTTATTTCAATGTTCAATTATATTCTGGCAGAACAAGGAACTGTAGATTGGTTGAGTAAAACTAGTTTAATTGATGTGGAACATAAAGTACGTGATTTAGAACAATATTCAACGTATAAAAAGGATAATCAGGATTTCTTATTAAATTACATTAAGGAATCAAAGCCGTACCATACAAAAATTAAGGAATTTTTATTAAAGTACAATGGGTCAGAGCAATATAATACTGACCTTGCTGATTTTGATGTTCCTGTATATTATGATAATTTGTTTAAAAAATACATTAGTCCTGTTCTTGATTATGATGGCGTAATTTTAAAATCAAGTCAAAGTAACTTCGACGATGATGGGGTTGGGTTAACTAACCCAGATTATAATATATGGGAATTGACGCCATGGGATAATTGGTACGATAATAGAGCATTGTCAATTAAGAGCGCAACTATTGTAAACTCTGGAAGTAGTTACACACAAATTCCTACTGTGACTGTAAGTGGCGGTGGCGCAACAACACAAGCCACAATGTCTGCAAAGATTAATAATTCAGGTCAAATAATTGACATTATTGTTAATACAGAAGGTGTTGGATATACTGGTACTCCAAGCATTACTATTAGTGGCAATGGTATAGGTGCTATTGTTACACCCGTAATGCAAAATACTTTGGTTAGAAACTTAAACACAACACTGAAGTATAATAGATGCGAATACACTGCAACAGTTGTTGATTGGGTTAGCAATACTACATTAAGTACTACAGTTGATGCCAATACACTTAGTGCAGACAATAATACATCGGTATTAACTGTTGATTCGTACGACACTGTTTACGACGGCGACACATACGACGCAGAAGGACAATTACTAGAACGTGG
>Ga0208012_1000527_pt1 | contig 12872 bp, 22 predicted proteins | sample 15BtaG_FD_184090 | JGI IMG/M metagenome (GOLD analysis project Ga0208012, IMG submission 184090) | Marine viral communities from the Subarctic Pacific Ocean - 15B_ETSP_OMZ_AT15312_CsCl metaG (SPAdes) (version 2) | ecosystem: Environmental > Aquatic > Marine > Oceanic | place: Pacific Ocean... | reverse complement strand
CACTACGTCCTCGTGTGAATGGCCGCAACCATCAAGGAAGTATTGCATTTCTGTGGGGCTTGTCCCACCATCAGCACGAGCATAGTATTCTTTCGTATCGCTAAACATTTCATCGTCTCTCTTATAACTCCAGCGCGCATTGGCACCGAGCATCTTCTCTTCTTTCATCATTATAGAATTTCCTTTTTTGTTTCTTCTTCTCGCGAATCAATCGGTGTATTGTCATCGCAGTCTTCACAATACACTGAATAATTTCCTTCAACCTGGGACACAACATCCTCGTGTGTTTTGCCAGAGGTGTTATTCATATTGATCCATACTTGCTCTTGGATGTTCTCTCCGCCGCACTTACAGCAGAACCATATCACTTTACTCATCATCTTCTCTCATGTTATTTTTGTTTAGATCGAGGGCTATCAATAGCACCTCTGGGTCATCATCGCAGTAGCGCCACACTCTTTCGAGGTATGCTACCTTGTATCCTGCCTGGATGGCTTTGTCAAAAGCTTTGTTTTTCGTCAGCATCTAAAGTCCTTTACCCAATCGAACACATCCATGCCATCAAGTTCATTCCCAGCACAGGTCCATCCGGGACGATGCCTTCTCGCAAACAACTCAAGTTTGTTTTGCGTTGGAAACATTAGATCAATTCGGTCTTGGATATCTTCTGGCTTGGCACTATGCTTTTGTCTGGGAGACTTCAACATTTGTCTTTGCTTTCTACATCCTCGTGGCTGTGGAATCTTTCCACGCTTGCCGACCAATACCATCTCGGTTGAAGTAACCGAATAAGATCCTGGGATAACTCGATCCTTCTCCCAGATGAAAGCTGTCTGCTTGTAAGTCCAACCCCACGAGGTCATCAGTTCAATTGCCTGCTTCAATACTGGCCCCGAACACCACATATACAGCAGGCTATTGTCGGCAACTATGTCCGTAAGTGGAAGGTCATGGAAGGTTGTGCTATGCTGAACTTGGTAGTGGTCCTTTACATTCTTAGAGACGCCAGTAAGACCATCAAACTTCCAAGGTGGGTCTACTAAAACGACATCGAAAGCTTTGTCTTTACTCATCACTCACCTCCCATATAGGCATGGCCCCAATCGCCATCCTCGGTTTCCCAGTAGAACTTTCCTTCCTCTTCATCATCCCAATCAACAAGCTGCTCCCTACTCACCTCCTCACACTCCTCGAACTGCTGCTCGAAACTTCCGTCTTCATTGTAGACAGCCACATACCAAGTGAGAGACCCAAGCATCTCGGAAGTTAGCGTTTCAATATTCACTTCCTTCTTACGCTCGAAACAATCTGTTACCCAGAACCTGACTTGAAGCATTGTGTGGTCCATTAGAGCGTAGCTATACTTAGCTAAGAAGTTATCCCACTCGTCTTCTGTAATGGCTCTCTCAATGAAGCCTTCAATGTGTTCCTTCTCAAACCAGTTAGGCACAAAGGTTTTGTCTGTATCAATCATCATCACTCACCTCCCATCGGCAGCCGGTTATAGGTTTCCACCTTCCAAACTACCACATGAGTGTTGCGGTCCTCGCCCCATGTCTTTTCTCGGGGGCCGTAGTGCCACTCTTCAAAAATCGCGCGGTGCGTAAGCAACTGCTCCTTCCTTGCAAGGGCATCACTCTCGTTCGTGTAATACTCTGGGACCATAATGTCCCTGGGTCGGCAGTTATGGGTGGGTGAGGAGTAGGCTTCCACCTTCCAAAGTTCCATGGGCCGGCGCTCAAACTCTTGTCGTCGCACCTTGCCGTCCTCTCGTAGCAACCTATTAGTTGTGTTCTTCATCGTCTCTCCTGTCTCTCGTGTGTGTTGTTGGGTCGTTGGGGTGCTGGCCCTCGCGTCCTCACAGGACGCATGAGAGGGGCCATCAGGGCTCTCTATTAGATACATCTATTCCTCCTCGTTGGCTACAGCCACAGCATACCAGCCAAGGCCGGCGTGAATGCTGAGGCCAAACTCCTCTTCCAGCATGCGTGTGCTTTCGTCCGTGTTTTCAAAGTCAACACACTTGCCGCAGCATCTATTGGGAACACCATAGTGGTCCATCGCCGCGAGCAAGTCACCTACCTGATGAGTGTCCGTGAAGACCTCATCGTTCGAGTCGGTATAATTTATGTGTAGTGTGTAATTCATCTCGTTCTCCTTGAGGCCCTCGCCCCATCGTCTAATTATATTATAGTTGAATCTGGGCTGGAAGTCCAGCCCTAAGTTGTCAAGTAATTGTTGTGATGTAGTCTTCCACACTCGCCTGGTCGGCGAGGCCATCGACCTCGTAGGTCATGTGACTATTTTCTGGGTTCAGCAGGTCGGCAAGGTCGAAGACACCAACAGCGTCGAGCCCCTTCTTGCGCGCCTTCTTCAGCACCTTCTTGTAAGCCTTCTTTGCGGGCTTGCCTCTCTTGTAATACTTCATCGTCATAATACAGCCTTCTGCATCTGGCGTTTTGACAGACTCAAAGGTGCAGACGATCATCGACCCTGGTTGTGGGTGGTGATCTGCCGGGATCATGGGCGACGAAACCACATAGTCGATCGTCTGCTTCGCAATGTCGAACAGACAAGCGCCGAGTTGGAGGTTGGTGTTGTAGGGATAGTGGGCTACCAGACCGGCTGGGGTGTTACTCAGCGGGCCGTGGGTGATACAGGACATTTTATTTTCTCTCTGGTTGGGTGTGATGACGGAGGATTCCTTCATCATGTATATATTATAGTTGAAGTTGGGCTGGAAGTCCAGCCCTAAGTTGTCAAGGGAATGTCAACGAGCATAACACGCTGCGTCCTTGACTTGAGTGGCTGTCTCTCGAAGAGCTTCCGACGGCTTGAACCCAGTGACTCCGAGCCTCCGCATGACCTCCGAATCTTCATTGGCATCATCCCACGAGTCGGTCGCACAGAACGCGCCAGCGTTGGCGACAAAGGCAGGGAGAGCCATTCTATCCTGGGCTCCAGCCCCGACCTTCTTCGAGAGGAGTCCGCGCGTCCACTTGAGGGCTTGTGTTGTTCTTCCTCGCGGTGCCGAGCCAGGCGCGAAGAACTCGCTGGCAGTTTTGACAAGCCTTGCGACCTTGTAGCTGGGGACAAAGGACTTATAACCTTGCTTCTTATACCAAGCAGTCAGCGACTTCGGACCTGGACGGATGGGGTGTGGGGTCGGATGGAGAATTACCCTGGTTGCACCAGCGCACTTGGCGATTATCTCGCACGTATTCAGCAGGGTCTTGCCAAAGCCCTGGCCCATCCACCTGTTTTCAACGATCATCGTGTTTATGTAAACCAAGTTTGCAACCCTATCAATCAAGGCATAACCGATGCGGGTATAACCTTCAATCAGGTCAGCCGCCTCGTCCGGTTGCACCGGAGTGAAGTCCTTCTTCAACGGCACCCAAATAGAAACTTGAAGCCGTCGCTCGCTGTAGTCTACCTTCCGACCCCGGTAATCTGTAACCAGAGTGGGGCTGTGCTCGTTGAGTTGTTCCTGCGCCATAAGCATAAGATTACCAGGGAGCGCGAGGGCGAACTTGACCGGTGCCAGGCCCTCGGCAATTCCGCCCATCAGCGGGCTGTCGACGGGCTGCATCTCCCAGCCGTTGCTTTCGAGGACTGCCGGGAGGGACACCTCGTTGGCTGGGGTGGCTGGGGCGTCCAGCGAGAGGGAGGGGAAGTTCATAATATTTTCTCTGTCTGTGTGTGTGGTGATGAAGGCCCTTCCCTCATCATCTATATACATTATACATGAGTCTGAGGCAGAAGTCCAGCACATAATTGTCAAGGGAATGTCAAGTGCGTTATGTCCTGGTGCAACCATGCTTCTTCCACATACATACATCATACATGAAGATGACTTCGAAGTCAAGCACATAGTTGTCAAAGAAATGTCAACCACCTCATCCAGTAAATGTAAACAACTTACCAAGGTCAACTCGACAATTGGAACCGCGCCGTTTTCGGTGGCGCGTTTTCACTCATCGTCGCCGGCCAAACCCCAATGCGAATTTAGTTCTGCCATTCTGTTGTAAGCTGTGCGACGTGACGTGACGCCTATGGCTTCCATATACTCCGCAACAGATATGATGCTGAGTCTCCAAAGGAACAACAAGCAATCGTCTCGTGATGCATCTGGAATGTGGGAACTAATTTTTAGTATTTGATCTTCTAACATCCGAGATCTCCTACCCGGTTCAGATTCTTATTGAGGACTTTGTCTGGGTATCTCGTGCGGAAGTGCTTGATAAAACAATTCTCTACGACGCGTGCGATGTCCTTGCCGGTTCGATAGCAAAGGATGTCGAGCTTCAAGTCCTCCTTCGTCCAGCCATTAGCTGTTACGTGGTGCGCCAACTTGGTCTTATATTTGGAGCGAGGGTTGCACTGACAGGCTACACGATGGGATGGTTTGGAGTTGGCCGTCCCAATATAGATCATGCCATCCGGGCACAGCACCTTATAGATCTGGTATTCGTTTGGCTGTAGCATATTAGCTCGCCTATTATATTCAGCGATCTTCTCTGGGTTGGCGCGAGCCCACTCACGATGCTTCTTATTCGAAGCAATCCTCTGGCACCCGGACATGCAATACTTCTGGTTTCGACCGGTCGGCTCATACTCTTCGTTACATAACACACATTTCTTCATTTGAATTTCTCCTTGTATTTCTAACCCTGCATAATATATAGTTATGAAAATCGTCAATAGACTATTTTTTATTAGCAGAAATAAAATAAATCTTTCCACTTGACTTGCCGTTGAGAACATAGTATACTATATATAGATAGCAAGACGGACCACGGCATCCACAGAAAGCCGAACCACTCAGGTATAATGACCGAAGCCAAGAGACGAACCCTTGGTCCTAACGGGACAACATACCTGTGTCCGTAAGCTGATAGCATATTATCGGCTTAGCAAATACCCGCACAGGTTACCAGTGTGGAAGCTGGAAAAGATACTCTCAACACTGCTTAGCATCAACACGATGACTGCACCAATCGGCTAAGTAATTTGACATTCGATATGCCGAATGGGGGGGGTCTTACTGGACAGAAAGAAAAAACAAAACGTTTTAGAAGAGGAAAGAAGAAGATGATTGAATATTCATACGATCAAATGCTCAACAAGTATGCCTGGTTACACTGGATAAATCATTCAATGATTGATTTACCGGTCATGACTGTAGAAGAAATACATGAAGAATTATTTGAAATAGCTTACGCTATATTAGAAGACGAAGACTCATATAACTAACAAAAAGGAAAATCAAAATGAAAAGAAAAAATAAATTAGAAACTGAAGTCGCTGGATCAATAGCTTACAACGACAGAAGAAAAGTAAAAGAAGAAAAGACTGAGACTCTTGATAAGAAAAAAGAATATTACTCTATCTCAAGAGACCTTTATGAAGTCATGCGCTCTGACATCCGCCGTCGTAAGGGACGGTAGTGGGCAAGCATAGAAGAACAGATTATAGTCGTCTGTCTTTAGAAGAGATAGAAGCAATCAGACCTGAGCTGGAAGATACTTACAAAGCTTATAACGATAGCTATGCTTATACGACGGTTGCTAACCGCTATAACATTGAGCCTGGAATTCTAATGTTATTGATGTCAGACTGTTGGAAAGACTTCAAGATCTACTATGAAGGAAATAGTCTCAGTGGATTATATAAAAAGTTTTTAGAGTATCGAGACACTCTCTAACCCACGACCATCTGAATATAATCTTTATTCCTCTGGACGTTACAGGTCTGAATAAATCTTACGAGGTCCTTATCTATCTCAGCTCCTTCAAGTAAGAAGTCGAGCACTTCAAAGATCTTATCTGTAAATAAATCTTCGAACTCTATCGTCTTGATGTTGTCGTGCTTGATTGTTTCTACCATCTCAACCATCTTCTCGACCAAGTGTGTGCTGTCATAACCAAGTATCTCGTCAATAGAATTCCTAACGTCGGCTGGTTCTCTCAGTATCACTAAGAAGGGATCACCTGGGACGATGTAGTCTTCATAGTAAGTGCATAGTGACGAGTCACATATGCCGACGTGTTCGTATCTAAATTCTTTTTGATACAGTATCCGGTTCAGATCTTCGTAAGTTTGCTTGGGCTCATGAAAGCAATAGGCTTGCCCAGGTGCTGCTAAGTTGGCCATGGTAGCGAACCAAGTCGTGCCGCTCCTGGGCAAGCCGGTAACGAAAAACAATTAGGTCTTGCCTTGGGACTTCATCCACTGGTAAGCTTCGAACGCTGAGTTGAACTTGGGCTTAGCCTTTGAGGTAGGTGTGCCGACCGAGACCTTGAAGCCTGCTTCTTTAGCTGCCCTCTTATACGTCTCTATCTCAGTGTTCTTCTTCTCCATCGCAGACTTATGCTCTCTACCTTTGATGGTATAGTAGGCGTCTTCGATCTGCATTCCCTTCTCCCTAATGAGTTGGGCTAACTCATCCCTATAGTTGTCGAGGTCTGGATGTTCAGCCTGGAACTTTCGAACCTGTTCTATCCTGGTGTCCTTAGCCAACTGCTCCCTGGCTGGCTTCAATAAAGAGTCCAGTTGTTCTGCTGCCTTGGCATTGATGTATTGTTTCAAACCTTCTGGGTTATATAAATCAACATCATCAGGTAAAGCCATGGCCTCACGCAGTTTGTCTTTCGAGGTGGAGAGCAGTGAGTTCTCTCGTATTTCCAGTGCCTTTCTTTTCTTCGACAGGTCGGTTGTCTTCCTCTGGTAATCGCTTCTCAGATTCTGAATCAACTTCTTAGCATCGGACGGAAGGTTCTCTAAGACATTGTTATAGTCGACACCCTTGTGGTTCTCAGTCTTATACTCTGGACCTGCCAGATGTTTGTCCAGCAAGTCATCCAAGCTCAGGCTCTTGGTTTCAGGTGCCTTCTCTTTGACGCTGTGATGTCCCTGTGGGGCATCCTGCTTCTCATTTGGTGCGATGGTATTGCTGCCTTGTTGCGACGTCTCAGAGGACGCCTCAGTGGCCTTATTCGTATTCATGTAATTGTCTCCTTATAACGACGCAAGAATATCAAGTTCTGAACCGGGCTCAATCGGCTCTTCTATAATCTCTTCCTCAACAACTGGCTCTTCAACAACTGCTTCCTCTGGTGCAAGCTGAACAACCGGCTCCTCTTCACGAAGGAACTTCACGAAGCGTTTGTTCTTGAAGAGTGTGTCTAACTGTGCGGTGACGAAAGCCAACTCACTATCAGATACGATCTCGGAAATCTCAAAGGTCACATCTACTTCCTCTGGCTCAACGGTAGCGAAAGTATCAACGGCCCCCTTGACACCAAGCAAACCTCGCACGAGTGTATCGGGGAGGGGAGCATCCTTGATGTCTGTGTATGTTTCTTCGAACGAGACATCGGAGCCCACCTCTTTCAGGATCTTATTCAGAACCTTAGCAAGTGCGTTCTGTCTCTTAGCAGTGAAGCGACCGATCGGTGCGGCAGCACCAACGGTTTCATCAATAGCTAATGCAGCCTCATCAATTACAGGCTGGACCTGTGGCATAACTGCTTGTGCCCTACCCTCTGGGGTGGACTCACTAATATAATCTGTTTCTTCTAATGGCATGATTTACTCCTTCAAGTAACTTTATTCAAAACTTTGCCGGCTGGACACTGCTCGTGCCAGAACGCTTCCGTTGCTTTGACCCTTTCATTTGCGTTGTCGCCTTGCTTGTCAAGGCCGAACTCTTTCATCTTGTCAAAGAAAGCATCACTCTCTTTGTCGGCTTTCTCATTTTCTTTCTGGGCTTTCTCGGCAGCATCACTACAATAATGTTTTGCAAGATCGCTCTCTCTTACGAGGCCCCGGTCTTTCAGTATTTCATCGCGGTGCTTCTCACCATAGACAACGGACTTGAGGTTGCGGTCATAGACAGCCGCCCCACTTAGCCCACGCTGCCAGTCTGAAAGGTTTGATTTCAGAAGGGCTGGACGGGACATAATCAAATGGTAGGGCACACCGGTCTTGGGATCATACAAAGTATCAGGTCTGTCTTTGTAAGTAAATATCCTTTCGACGATGTGACCCCACTCATTCTGGTATTCGTAGATTGGCAACGTTCTCTCCTAACTCTGGTCTATCAAGGCTGACGCCATGTCTCTTTGTGCCGCGCCCCTAATGGCTCTGGCTTCCTCGCCTCCACCCTTGGGTATAGCCGCCTCTTGTAGTGGCACCTGTTCTGTCGCCCCACTTGGCATGCCTTCCACTCCGGGTGCAGCCTCCATCTGTTCGACGATGAACTCTTCCGGCAAGTCAAATACATTGACAAGGTATGAAAGAATCTCAGGTGCTGGGACGCCCAAGTCCATTAGCACAGGCAGTAGCTGGGTAACAGCAGAGCGCTTGATGGCAGACGCAATAGGAGTGCTGGCTTGATCGGCAAACGCAAACTTGAAGGATCCTTCAAATTGTTTACGTGTCAGCACAACTGGGTCTCTATCAACCAACACAACTTCTTTACGATCTTCATCGCTCGTCATGATCAAGTGGTAGATGAGTGACTGGTAAACTTCTCCCACCATTTCCAATGAGCGATGGAAGAAGCGAGCCATCCTGCCTATCTCGTTGGCGGAATATTGTGTGAGCGCTGCGACCTCTGTGGCCGAGGCATTGGTGGCTGTCCCTCTGGTGAAGGGAGCCATCACGGTTCCTCTGTCCAAGTCAGCACGGATCTCTGCTTTATAGATTTGATAGTCCGGACTGAACCGGTTACCTTCCAAGGGAACGAGTGCTGTCCGTGCGTCTGTCTCTGGTGGAACATCCAGTTCAACAATAGACATATCCCTATTCTCGGCAAGGATGCTCGCACCCTCTTGATCAATAGCGCCACGACGGGTGACATAGATACGAGCATCACGTCGCAGCCCGTTCGCCCACACCGTCCTCATGTTGTTGATCTCCCATAGCTGGTCGTAGACCCTGGCCATAGATGAGAACCCGCGTAAGGGCTGGTCAGGAGCGTAAGAAAGATACACTGGAACCAGTGGGGGACAAGGCGATCCGTCTGCCTTACGGAAAGGAATAGGATCAGCCACGTCAATAATCTTCTTGGCTCGCACAGCAGACGGAGAATAGAAAATAAGTTTGTCGTTCATCAGGTCGTAGATCTCAAAGATCTCCACATACGAAAGGAGCTGTGAGCCATCGAGTAGTCCGGTCGCTGACTGGGAGTGACCATACTCGTCTCTTGCTCCACCTTCCAAGCGAGTATTGAGATACTCTTCTTTCACCATAGAGTTCCACTTGATAGAAGGAAACTTCTGTTTTGCCGCACCCATGGGTAGGAAATATCGATGACCGACAAAGCGGCTCTCCGTCCACTCCTCAGCATCAAAGTCAACAATGATGTCCCACGGATGAACCGCACGAATATCTACTGAATCCAACAGGCTGTCGTTTTCCTTGGGTGCTAACTTGTAGAAAGAATATGGGTATATCAGCGAGTAGCGAAGCGCCCTCTCTGCCACCACCATCTTGTCGTAGAGGAACCTATTGGCAACAGCCTCCATAACTTCTGGGTTCCCCCCGCCTTTGGCGTCAGGACCCACAGCCAGCGCGGGTGCCTTGCTATACAGGGAGGCTACGAAGCCTTCGATGTATGCGTATCCATCAGCGGTATTGACCGTGACGTGGTTCTCTACTCTGGCCATAGGGTCGGCGGCAGATGTAAACATCTCACCAAGATAGGCACGACTATAAGCAGTCATACGATCTCGTTGCCTGGACCAATAATTTCTGTGAAAAGTAATCAAGTAATCTATTTCTGACTCGTTCATGGGATCTCCTTATTTGTAGTTTCCAATCTTGAGCGGGTGATGCGCTCCCACTTGCCTTCTCTTTGGGCGGGTTGTCTGGTTGGTCCAGCGATCAAAGTCAGGTATTGGCATAGCGAGGTCTTTGAGATGATAAAGTCCTATTGCGTATGCCATGCATCGGTCGTCGTGAAAACCCTCGGCTGCTCTGGGAGCCAGGCCTTTCTTATCTTTTACCAAACCTCGTAGTTCAGTAAGGGTTTTGTCATCAACATAATTTATCATTGCTTCTTCCAGATATGTTCGAAGCAACTGGTATATGGTTATCTTGCTCTTGGAGGTAGTCTTGAAAGCTCGGTAGTCGTGCCAGCTTTCTGCGTGTAATATTTCCTTGAAGGCATGCCCGTGGTTGTTCACTTCAAACGCTATCATAGCGTTGTAGCGTTTGGCCAGGTTCATACAAGCAATTGTAAAGTCATGTATAGAAAGCTTGTTAGAAGACAGAATAGCGACAGGGCTACTTGTGAGCTTACTAAGAACAACACCAACGGAATAGTCTCCGCCTGTTCCTCCTCCAATATCAACTCCCATAATATATGAGTCTTTCGTAGAGTGTGGTGCCAACACTTCAACGGTCCCTCCTCCTATCTTCATAATGTCTAACTGATCAAAGTGAACGTCGGTGAAATAGTTATCATCAGCCATAGCATACGCTTCTTCAATACAGAGCGGATACTCTCGCTTGAATAATCTCTCGTCTTTGATCTCATTTATTTTCTTTCGTCGCCAGAATAACTGCTTGTCTGTAAGTGTAAACTTCTTCCGAAGCTTCTCTTCTTCCTCGCTCCATTCGATTGGATGTCCCCCGTTCTGGAGGGGCACTTGATACTGCGGAAAGGAACTCCATGGCAGAAAGATGACGTGCCACCCATCATCCTGGGCAGTCGCTATCTTGTGTAGGGCATCACCAAAATGGTTGGCTGTGCTCTCCAAGACAATCTGTCCCTTGTTCACAGAGGCTACGGTTGAGGCCAACCATTCGCTCGGGCTCTCATAGAAAGCGAACTCAGAGGCATGAACCATATTGAGGGTATAGCCACGATCAGTAGCATCTGACTGGGAACTCATTGCGAGCAACGCACTATCCGTGCTCTCAAAGGTAATACGATCGTTACGCTTGGAAGCTTCCCTTCTCAATTGTGCGGGGAGCTGTTCAAAGAAACGTTTGTCGATCTTCAACAATTCGTTTGCTGCCGTCTGCTTATTGGATACAACAACAGAGTTTAGTGTAAGATGTGAAGTGTATACTTTCCAAAACATATAGGCACGAACGATCGTGGTTATGCCCATTTGTCTGGCCTTTATTATAGCAACACGCTTATGTTTATGAAGGGCCTTGATGATCTGGATCTGTTCCATCGTCATCACTTCACCAAAGGAAATAAGTCTTCCTTCTTTGTCCTTGATCTTTAGACGGGCTATGAACAGAACAGGGTCTTCAAGGACCTCTGTAAGGCTATACTTCTTCCGCATCTGAGTCTTCCGCTTTTCTTATTTTAGCATCGACTCGTTTGCTTACGGAAACCAACCATTCATCTACTGGGGCTTTCCCCTCCGTGTTCTTGATCATTACGCCGCGCAACAATACGAGAAGCTGGATGAGGTCACCGATCCTGGCTCCTTTCCAATTGTCTTTTTCAAATTTCTGTATTAGGGTCGCGATGATAAGGGCGATAGACTTTTCAAAGTTGCCCTTTTTTATCTCGCGAACTGCGCCTGCACTATGTTTCGAACTCATTTAGATTCTCCGGTGTTTGCGTTTGAACGGAAAAGAGTGGCTAAAAGCTTCTCTTCCTTTCTTGACAAGTCGCTATCGTCTACTAATATAAAATGATTGTCAAAGAATTTGTCCAACGATATCGCTTGGTCAACCCGACTGAACATCTTATTGATGAAGCGATCGTAGAAGGAATGGTAAGGTTTGTTCTCAATCATCCAGCACCATTCTTCATGGCGATAGATCATTCGAGCGTTCTTTCTTTCCGGGTCTTGTGGGGCGTTTTTGCCTGAGTGATTAGTTTTCTTCCACTTTCCCATAACTTTCCTTGATTTTATTTCTGGCCTTTTCAAAGGTCTGCCGGATCTTTTCGTATGAACAACCATACTCAGCAGCCATAACTCTTAGCGACTTCTCTTCCTCAGCGATACCATAAAAGCATGCGCGCTCCCATGGGTTCAAAACGTCATCTATCAAATCGCAAAGGCTTTCATATCTGACGCGCTCTTCCTTCCGCTCTGAATAACTTTTATCTGGGAAGCTTTCTAACCAACCTTGCGGTGTGTATACAGTCTTGATCCAGTCGTCATAGAGCGGACACTCAATAACTTCTTCCCAATTCTCACACTTGTTGAAGCGATCGGTATGTGTTAGTCTCGGCTTCCTCTTAGTCTTCTTTCCGTATTTTCTTTTAGACAACAATAGTGCCCTCCTATCCTCTATATTATAGTAATTAGTAGGGCAAAAGTCAATAGCTAAATAAATATTTATCCTGTCAAACTTACTGACGGATCATTAGGCATTCTGATGAGACGATAGTATGCCTCAACATCACAGTCTCCTGCGATAGCCATCATAATATTTAGGGTCGCACCAGCAACGGTCGTCGCTGATTCGTTCAAGCATCCCTGGACACGAACAGGTGTGCTCGCATCATCCAACTGGAAAGCATCCCCATAGTCAAAGAGAACATCTGTCGCCGATGAAGTGGGGAAAATAATCTGTCTCCCATAAAATGAGTTGGCTGCGTTATAGGTAATGGAGTTGGCATCGCTGGATGAGTATTCGGCAGAGGCCAAATAGGTGGTGCCTGACTTCTTGTATATTCCAGCAGACATCACGGTATTGGAAGGTCCATACGCTCCAACATAACAAGCCTGCTTGTTGGCGTCGGTGGGGTTATTTGTTCCAAACTTGTAATGAACCTCAACACCCATAAACTCTCCGTCAGCCCAGTCGACATCAGCACCAGTATCAGGGTTGATGATATTCCACAGAGCAATATAACAAGTCTGAACCGTGGGTGTGCCTGCCGAAGA
>Ga0208012_1000526_pt1 | contig 12898 bp, 8 predicted proteins | sample 15BtaG_FD_184090 | JGI IMG/M metagenome (GOLD analysis project Ga0208012, IMG submission 184090) | Marine viral communities from the Subarctic Pacific Ocean - 15B_ETSP_OMZ_AT15312_CsCl metaG (SPAdes) (version 2) | ecosystem: Environmental > Aquatic > Marine > Oceanic | place: Pacific Ocean... | reverse complement strand
CGCTAAGCAAGATGTAGAAATAGAGAAACAGAAGCTGAAAGAGGAGTATAAATGATTGAATTGATAGTAGTATTGGTTTTGTCTGTGCTGTTAAACATTTTTCTAATTTGGTACACTTACAAAACCTTGTCTAATCTTTTGTATTTATCAGAGAATCTCGGTTCCCTATATGATATCGTGTCAGATTTTAGTGAGCACCTAAAGACAGTATATGAATTAGAAAGATTTTACGGAGACCCAACCTTAACACACCTCTTAGAACACTCAAATGCTATTAGGGAAGAGCTGGGCAGGTATGAGGATATCTTCTCGCTCTCGGAACCATTCGAAGACGAGACAACCGAGGAAGAAGAGGAGGCCCTTATTGATGACGAAGAGGAAGAGGCGTAAGCGTACAAAAAGGTTATATTTTACCAAGGAACACGAAGATGCTATTGTAGAATACAATAATACTTCCGATTCAAGGAAGAGAACACAATTATATACGACTTTTATACAACCAGCCTTTAATGAAATGGTTGATAAGATAGTCTTTACATATAAATTTACAAGTTTACCAAATATAGAAAATCTTAGGGATGAATGTAAAATATATTTAACAACTATTTTAGATAAATATGATCGTGATAGGGGCTCTAAAGCCTTTTCGTATTTTAGCGTTATAACAAAAAACTGGTTTATTCACAAAGTAAAGAAAACAAATTTACAAAATAAAAGGGAAGTTAACATAGAAGATTTAAGTATTGAGCACCGACTAAAGTATATGTCAACAGAAATTGATTATGAGGATAAGAGGCAGGAACGTGAGTTTTGGCAGCACCTATGGAAAGAATTAGAATCTTGGGAGAAAATGAAATTAAAGACAAACGAAGAGAAAGTCCTTCAGGCCATTAAAATTCTTCTTAGCGATGTAGACAATTCAGATTTAATTTTTAACAAGAAGGCTATTTATTTATATATTAGAGAGATTACTGGTCTAAATACTAAACAAGTTGTTAATAACTTAAATAAGTTAAGATCTAAGTATAGAGCCTTTAAATATCGTTGGGATGAGGGTCAACTTTGAAAAAACTAGATGATTACCTAGAGCAGGCAATAGACAATATCGAAAACGATAGAAAAATTACAAGAGAACTGCTTGATGATGTCGTCCGCTATATGAGCAAGGACGAGACTCGTCATAGGGAAGTGGGTCTGACTGCGTCCAAGTACGTTGAAACGCTCCAGAGGTCCAATGAGCAGCTTGTAAAGGTCGCTGCGCTTATACACAAGAAGCAAGGGAAGACAACAGAGCTGACAGACGAAGATAAAGAAGAAATATTTAATCTCATTAAGGACGATGGGTAATGTCTGATTTAGATAAAATTTTAGAATTTATGAATCCTGGTGTTCTTAACAGCACCTCTTTAGAGAGGTTTGGTTTAAAAAAAGATCAATATAATCATCGAACGTTGGCACAGGTTCGAGCAGCAATTGGGGAAGTGTACTCCAAGGCGCTAGAGAGCGGTGGAGAGAATAAGGAATACAATGCTGTTTGCTTGGCCGTTACGCAAGATAAGATTGCTGATGTTCCTGGGATTAGTGTGGTTCCCGGTAAGGTAGAAAAAGGATCTGGATATCTTTTAAGAGTTGTGGCTAGGATACCGGAGCTACACAGTGCTATTCCAAAACCTTTGTTAAAAGGGGTAGACAAATTAAGTTGCTCTAACGCTAAAAACGCAGCAATTTTACTTCATCCTATTTTTTATGGAATTATTGTGGAGGGGGAATTCCCAAAGCCTGGGAATAAAATTAAAGTGAAGTTCCCTAACCCTAATGATAGGTCATACGGACATTTTATTAAAGTTTTAGATCCTACGTCGGAAGTAACCACTCCAGACGATCAAGGCGCGGCGGATATAGCGATCGAGGGAGCGGAGACGACCGTGGGGGAGAGTGAATGAGTAACTTTGAATTAGGAAGGGACTTTACAGGGTTTTTACCGACTTATAGTAGTGTATACAAGACGGTATTAGCGGCGGATGAAGCTTTTTATAATAGAAAGCGTGATGCTGAAGGCGACGGCATGATTTTGCCTGGGAGCAATTGCACTAAATTATTTGAACCGTTGCCAACATACGATAAAAAAGAATGTGAAATTGTTATTCCCGGCCCTAATGGAAGTCCAAATAACGCCAGTATTGTATTCGGCAGAGACCGGCATACTAGAGAAGCATGGGATAGCTATGGTGGAAGGGGCTGTACATCTTCTGGGATGATAGATATAGTTGTTGGCCGTGGCGGACCGGCGATGCGTGGTAGCGTCCTTGACACCGAATCAAGACATCAAAAGATCATAGGCCCCAATTTCTTCGCGGATGCGGCAAGAATATATCTTTCTCAAAGAGCGGACATAGACAAATATTTTGCATTACCATGCGACGATAATGGATCGGATTTGTTGGGAGGCGGGGTAAGGTCTTCTCAAAACCGCTCTGCAATAGGGATTAAGGCGGATGCTGTTCGGATAATTGGTAGAGAAGGAGTTAGAATATTTTCTAATCCTCGCACAAAAAGTAATAATCCAAAAGAATACAATTCGAGAGGAGGCGAAATACAAAGCGATGGGGCCGACAGAGGTATCCACCTAATAGCTAACGGAGAAGTTGGTTTTCATGAACCATTAAACCCTAAATTGTTTACAGCACCTGTTTTTATCAAATTCAATAGGGTGCAGCCTCTGGTTAAGGGCGACAATCTTAGATTTGCTATGAACGAATTACTGGAAATGCTTGTCGATCAGGCAGAGGCGCTACAAAATTTTATAAGTGCTCAGTTGCAATTTAATGCTGTGTTGGCGTATCATCAACACCCCATTACGCCAGCATTAGCTACAGTTAGTCCAGAGATCATATCACAATGGGCCTCCGATACGGCATGGGAGCAAGTTATTAATGGGTATATGGCTTTAGACAATTTTAAGAAAAACATTGTTGTAGATTATAGAACGCAGTTTTTTAGTGATGGGTCACCTTTCTGTTTCCTGTCTAGGTATAACAGAACGAATTAAAGGAGTTAGATAGCATGGCAGTCCCCGTCGAAGTCGACCGCAAGGTAGAACTTATTCAAGATGCAGTGAGTGAATTAGTTCGTCGGATTGAGTGGTGTGCTTCCGAACCCGTCGAATATGACCTACCGGGAGGCTTCAAAGATTTTCGATCAGGTCTTATACCTGATTCTTGGTTTAGCTGTTTTTACGATGATGGGGAGTTTTATCCCGCTTGGTATGCCGCGAAGGATCCATCCGAACAATGGAAGAATAATTGGTGCGGCTATGGCCATCCCATTACTGAATCCACAGATTTTGATTTGCTAAAGCAAGCCGCCATCGATGTACGAACTCAAGCGGAGGCCAACGCCGATGATATCCTCGCCTGGAATGAAAGGGTGGTCTGTAGGTATAAGGAGTTCGAAGACCTCGTCGGCTGGATGGCGTTACGCGAGTACGCTAATGATATCATCGAGTTGATTGATGGTGAAGGTGGATGCATAGACCCCCTCGCTTTAAACTATAATTCCTCGGCTGTCTTCGACGACGGGAGTTGTAAATATCTTAGTGAATTTGAGGATGGTGCCGAGGATGTCGTAGGGGGGTATGAACCCTACACCAATATAGATCATGTTCAGGTTAACTCAAAAAAATGTGAACTACCGGAAGTTGAGCCCTTAGAAATAGAAACCTCCCAGACATGTTTCCCGAATCCCGCCGCGCAAATACCAAGTTGGTATTCACAGCAGGAGTCAGTGCCATTCTTAAATCAGAAAATTTGTGAATACTGGATTACAATGTTTGCAGATGAGAATGATTGTAGCCAAGAATATTTAAACACTTTTGTTCGGCCAGCAGTTGAAAAAATGCTGGAATATTATAATAAAGAAGGTATGACTGAATTCACAAATTACATTGATACAACGGAGGACTTATCCTCAATTGACGTTTTGATGGATGGAAATGACACCCTATACCGAGAAGGAATTAAATTCACGGGAACAGCAGAAGTAAAAACATCTTTTATTTCTCCTCGACCTTTAGAAAAGATGAGAGTTCTTGTCTCCGTCGATGCTGAGGAGCTAAACAGAATACCAGAAAAGCGAGAGAACTTTTCGCTTGAGCCGGCCTCTGCTATGAGATCAGATCCAAGTTACGTTGTCTTTTATACGAAAGATATACTTAGAATCTTTGATGTTGTAGAAAAATCTTTTAGATATTTTGATTCGCAATATGCTGACTGGGCGTTGCAATCTGGTAAGATTATCAAAGGTTTAGACTTTGTTTCGGATTCCGCTAGGCTAAAAGACTTCTATAGAGAGCTGTCAAGCCTACTAGCAGAATCAGGCTATAGCTATTTAACCGTAGATACCATTGAGATAGGCTTCACAGAGGAATACACGATAGAATATATTAGAATTAAGGAGATGTTTAGACCTCCAGTCGCACTAGAGAGTGGGTTTAGCACTTTCCTATATCGGCCACCTATGACAAACCCCACAATAATGGCTTATGTGTCTAGGCTGCCTGATATAAAAGACGACTTGTTGGCCAGAGAGACGATTGGGTGGTATGAACTCTTACAAAAATATCGTCACCCAGAAATAGAAGAAATGTATTTTAACGATGTTAGTTCACCAACAGTAGAAGGCAATGAGGGTATCAAGAAATTAGAAGAAGCTGCCTGTCCGCAGGGAGCCGGCGCATTTACTCCAAAGAAAAATGCTGGTGAGTGGCTTCTAAACGAGGTTGGATCTATAAAAGACGCGCTTATGGCGCAGCTAAGAGAAAGTCCGTGTGCGTTAGTAGATGCTAAGATATTAGAAGAAAAGAATCGGGCAACTCTAGCAATGGAAATGATCGACATGACCGTGAAAGAATATTTGTCTAGCGACAGAATTATTAATGATTTGCCTGTTATGCTGGTCGAAGAGATGTTTGACAATAAAGATCAGTATGATGGATTGTCCAATCTCTATAAGGGACTTCTGAATAATCTTGGGTACTGCGGAATTATAGATTTAATTATGGCGGCGGTGGACTGCCTTCTGAACGCCTTAGGCTACGACGATGCGATTAGCATTATTATCGGAGCGGCAGTTCGAGGGATGGACAATGCAAACTTTGGAAAGTTTTTGGCGTCTATGCCCCCGGATATGCTTGAAGCGATTACGGCGTCAGTTAGAGAGTTGGCACCACAATTGTTGCCGCTTCTGCAAGGAATCGTAATAATTGAAATTGTAGATGATAAGGGAGTGGCGATAAAGCCTGTCTACGACGAAACAAATGCTTATAGCTATACTAGCGAGGGAATATACACAAGAGCCGATGCAACAAAAGAAGAATCAAATTCTCCTTTTATAGGCCAAGCAAGAAATCCAGATTACCCCCCCGCTACCGCTCAAGATTGGAGCACTTTAAACGAGATAGTTTACGACTTAATTATTAACGATCTACTCAATCTGGATCAATTATTAGATTTGATTAATAAGTTTCCTGGTGCGTCTATAGCCATTGCTGCAATCCAAAAGTTAGATAAGTTCTGTGTTGTAGGCCCCAAGTTCTATCCTCCGTTGAGCGATATAATTAAACTTCCTGGAATAAATATAGAACTGTGCAGAATTGGTGACGGACTGGTACATCCAATTCCAGGAAGGTTCCAGGTACCAAAAATTACAATGTCTGCTTTGTCTAGCGCTATACTCAAGAATGCTTTGAAAGTTATGAGAGCCCTCCTTAAGTTGTTGCTAATCCTGGTAATTAGAAGAATTCTAGAAATAATCTTTGAAGAACTCTGTAAACAAAGAGTCGGGGCTGATCCGCTTGGCCTGCGCGAAGCTCTTTTGAGTGGCTGTGGAAACCAGTTAACTCCCGAAGAAATAGATATGGCGGTGGCGGATATAGCTAACGCCATGGGAGTGACAGATGATCCTTCTATCGCGGGAAGACTTATAGACAACCTTTCCTCTATGCTGACTGAGTGTGAGATGGTAGATTTGATAAACGGCACTGCTTCTGAGAATGTTTACAGGATTGTCATTGAAACAATAAAAGCAGATCCCATAACAGCCCCGCTTGCTTCCTCGCTCGGGGATAAGCAGTCCATAACGAAGCTGTTCAGAGCAATTGGGACGTTCATTGACTTAGACGCTCTGTGTATAACAGATCCATTGGACCTGCCTATAAGCCAAGAGGTTTGTGATAATCTTGGCCTCCTGGGAGTGTTCAGGGACGCCAGAGCAGAAGCTTTAAGGAACAAGGGCGTCCCTGAAGAATGTATTACCGACCAACTTTGCCAGCTAAGGGACAAAACAAAAGCTGAATTGGCCGATATGATGAATATGCTCCAGAACGGAATCCTTGAGGACTTAGTCCCAGATATTGTTAAAGACCCCAAGAACCCCGATAAAGAGTCTTTGCTACCAACCCTTTCGGTTGGAACAGAGTTTATGATGGGATCGATGTTTGATTCTATGTTCTCCGGGCTGTCAGCAGAATTTACAAGAGACATGATTGGTAGACGCGGATTCTTAAATATGTGTTTGGCAGACTCTAGAGGTAGAGGCTATGACCAGCATATGTCAATGCAGAAACTGTTTGGCCCTGCTACCTTTAACATCTATGGTTCAAGAGGAACAAGGACTTATCCACCGAAAGATGAATGGGGCGATTCTGGGGTTGAAAATAAAGCAGATCACAACGATTGGGTAGAGGGCCCAATACCATTTACTGACGACGCCAAAAAGTTTGTTTGGTTCCCATATCTCTTTAATCCACTAAGCTCAAGAGATCCGGATGATACCGAGGTTGAAGATGATTACTTAGACGACGATGGACTTCAGGAGGGCAAAATCAGGAAAGGTCGCCCTCCTGCGATTGGAGGTCTGCCAGATAAGGTTGCCGGTTACCTAGAAGATGAATTAAAGAAGTTTTCCGTCACATTTGACAAAAGCGCAGATTATAGTATTGTAGTAAATTGGGATGACTACGACGATGATGGATATGATTTCAAATTTCTCTATGATTACTACGCGCCTCCCCCGGAAGGAATCGAACCTTATGATTATGATGGATATAGATTAAGAATAGATTCTACTCTATCTAAAGATGACGAGGGGAAGTTTGACGAAACGTTAGTCCAATTTAAAACATCAGATCCATTGCCGCCCGAAGTATCGATTTATATAAGAGATAAGATTATTCCAAGCGGACGAGATTGGTCTCCGGACAAAACTTGGGCTAGACTTGTTGAGAATGCATACCAAAATGCTCTTGAGGAAGATGAATCCCCATCTCCAACCATATTTAATACCCTGAAGGGAAGTGATTATAAACATATTACCGAGAGGTTTATTAATGAAATAGCCAAAGAGATTTCAGAGACAGATATTTTTGATTATGGCTATGACAGTGAATCGTTACCAGAAGTGATATATTTCCATGATGACCGTGGCGGTGAGTTTAACAATGATTTGCCCGGAGCAATTGAAAAATATGGAGGTTCGGAAGGGAACCCACCATTTTATATAAAAGAACCACCAGCCACTGGGTTTACCAAAGTAGCCAGGTCCATAGTCCCAGAATTTCAGCCGTGCGGAGAAGACATCGAAACAATTCAATTTCCTAACTTTACAGAGTTAAAAGATGTAGCCAATGCGTTGACAGGAAAGATGCGAGATGATCCAAGATTGGCTAGGGCTGGTGGCGACGTTACGAGCATTATAGAGGCCCCATTCAACAGGGCCTTGCCAGCAGCGTCGGTTGCCTTAAACGAAGCACTCATTTTCGCGGTTATACGGGTTTATTTAGTTGATATTCTACTTAAATCGATACCAGTCATGAACTTTATGGCTCCAAAATATCCTGATAACTATACTAATTTAATTTCTGAATATGTTATCGATGCGATGGAAAAGGGAATGATAGACACGGGCAGAGGTATAAGATATAAGGACGATTACAAAAGTTATTGGTTCTTATTTCTAGAACAAGTAGTGCAGAGCTTTTTATCTAAAAAAGAATATAATATGATCGATGATGAGGTTGCGGAGGAAGCGAAGGCCCTCGTATCGATTACCGACTACGTTAAGAGAAATTGGACAGGTGATGCCGGTTATGTTTACAAAAAAGGTGACAATGAGACAACCAAGAAGGAGAAGCGAAAAAATTGGGAGGCAGTTTTCACGGACTCCGTGATTAAAAACTGTAAGGTAATCCTTAGAAGATATGTCGGGGAAGAAATAACAAGAATGGTGCCGGCGTTTGCTGGTGTTATGCCTCCTTCAAGATACAACAGTGTTGACGAACTGATTTTAATTTCTAAGAATAAGCCAAATGTGGAGGAAGGTATTTTCCCCCGGACAAGTTATCCCTTTGTTACAGGAGCGCTAAGCGAAGAGGAAATGGGCCCTGTGGATGTTCCTAACCAAGAACATTTCGTTTCGGAGGGTGCATCCGGCCATCCATTAGATGAAATTGGTGGGTTTGAAGATAGGGATTGGCCGTTTGTGTTAGAAAGATATGTTGTGGTGAAAGACAAGGACTTAGGCCCGTCGGTTCATAATTTGGGTTATATTATTAATATTAAAGATTGGTATGAGTATGAAGCGAATGGTGGTCTCGTGGGTAAGGACTGGTACTTTGGCATGAGGTTATCTTACGTGCCCAGAGAGAGCCAGAGAGCGAGTATGGAGTTCAACGACGACGACCTTAGACCCGGAATCAACTATTCTGATAAAGCATATTCGGATCTTTATAAGAACCTTATCCCTCTTGTGGGGGTTGAAAAGGAGATAAGTGGAGTTGATAGTCTAGAGTTCACTCCAAATCTATATGGACAATACGTTCAAGCTCTTATGTGCGACCTCATAGAAACAACCGAATATAAATTAATATTTAAGCATTGTTTCCCGATAGCAAGATATTTGTCTTTCTTGGCAATTTATAGCGCGAATGTTTTCGTTCCAGCCTTAGGTCAGGTAAAGGATGGCTGGGCCTCAACGATTGGTCCAAAGAAAAACGGTGGTGGGCAATGGATAGGGCTTGGCATATTCGGTGGCATGAGGACGTGGAGAGGCAACGAAGGTATGAAAAATTCATTTAAGAATACAAAAAAACTATTGCGCCAGCTCTTCGAATCTACAAACAACACTAATTATTTGTATAAAGACAGGGATAGTCTTTCACCGCAGGAACAGTTTGTGAAATCTAATAAACAAAGTAGCGATATGGATTTGGGGGTTAAGTGGTGGCAATGGAGTTCCTTAAGGCCCCCACCCTGCAAGGGCGGAGATAAATAATGGCAGGAATTTCACCAAAGCTACCCTTGACCACGGATCCGGATGATGGATACACTCTGAACAAGACGTTAAAAGAAATGGCAAGCCAGAATTTTAAAATGTTGGTTCTCACAAATCCGGGAGAAAGAATAATGGATCCGAAATTTGGTGTTGGCATCCTAGCTTATCTGTTTGAAAACAACACCCCTGCGACACACGGGACTATCGAAGCTAGGATAAGAGACCAGGCTCGTAGATATCTCCCCTATATTAATGTAGAAAAAATATTATTTAATTTTGAAAATCCGGATTCGGGGCAAGTAGAAAATTTCTTGGGAGTTAAGATATCTTATAGTATAACCAAGCTTGGAATAAAAGATGTTTTGGAAGTCCCAATAAATTTATGATAGTTTACTATTTATTCATTGAAAGATAGGGTTTTATGGTATGGCAACAAATAAAAGTCCGATAAAGTACACCAGTAGAGATTACGATTCTATAAGAACAGACCTCGTTGAGCACGCTAAAAGGTATTATCCTGACACGTTTAAAGACTTCAATGAAGCTTCGTTCGGTGCTCTTATGCTAGATACCGTTGCATATGTTGGAGATATACTTTCTTTTTACCTTGACTACCAAGTTAATGAATCATATTTTGATTCTGCGATAGAATTTAGCAATGTTATCCGCTTAGGGAGGCAGCTTGGATACAAATTTCAGTCAAATCCTTCTTCCTACGGGACGGTACTTATATATGCTCTAGTGCCAGCAAAAACGTCAGGCCTTGGGCCCGATCCAGCTTACCTTCCAATCTTAAAGAAAGGAACTGAGTTTTCTTCAACTTCCGGTAATACTTTTATTTTAAATGAAGATGTGAGATTTGACGATCCATACAACGAAATAGTAGCAGCCAGGACAGATGACGCTACTGGGCTCCCAACAAGCTACGCTGTGAGAGCATACGGAACAATAGTTTCTGGTGTTTTCGGGGTAGAGAGGAAAGTCTTAGGATCATTCGAAAGATTTCGTAGGGTTAAGCTCGATACCGACGGCATTGTAGAAATAACATCTGTTGTAGACACAGAAGGTAACAGCTATTATGAGGTAGACCACCTCTCGCAGAACACTGTGTTTAAAGAGGTAGTCAACAAAGGAGATAATAAGGATACAGTTTCTTCTTTAATGAGACCATTCGTTGTTACTAGAAGATTTGTGGTAGAGAGAGATAACAATAGTGCATTCTTACAGTTTGGTTATGGGTCTTCGGGGGAGATAACTAGCCCATCCGTTGCAGATCCTAAAAATGTAATTTTAGATTTAAATGGGAGAGACTATATTTCTGATATATCCTTCGATCCCTACAAACTTTTGAAAACAGATAAGTTTGGTATTGCGCCCTCCAACACTACTTTGACAATTACTTACCGGGCCAACACAGCGGCCAATGTGAACGCAGCCGCCGGATCGGTCACGAAGATTATACGACCAATAACTGAATTCGCAAATAGGTCAGAATTAACGAATTCAACTGTTTCTGGTGTGGTGTCGTCTTTGGAGTGTTTTAACCAAGATCCAATCGTGGGGGATACGACTATCGATAATGCGGAGGAAGTCCGTCGCAGGGCTATAGACCATTTCGCCACACAAAACAGAGCTGTTACTCAATTAGATTATGAATCGTTAGTCTATTCCATGCCACAGAAGTTTGGCTCTGTTAAGAGGTGCCGTATTATTAGAGACCCCGATTCACTCAGAAGAAATCTTAATTTATATACTATTTCGGAAGCGACAAACGGTAAACTCACAGAGACGAATAATACAATTAAAGAAAATGTAAGGGTTTGGCTTAATCGTTATAAGATGATAAGCGATACCATAGATATTTTAGATGCAAAAATTGTAAATATAGGAATTGAATTTGAAGTTATCGCAAGTGAAAACGCCAATAGATATGAATTACTAAACGATTGCACAAAAGTACTAAAAAATATGTTTAGTATAAGTCCGCACATAGGAGAACCTCTTTACATAACGGATATGTTAAGCGCGCTTAACAAAATAGATGGTGTAGTAGACACAAAAAGGCTTAGTGTTGTAAAGAAAACCGGTGCAAATTATTCTTCTACTAGATTTAATATGGATGAAGCTTTGTCTGCCGACGGCAGGTATTTATCGGTTCCCTTAAACGTTATTTTGGAATTAAAATATCCTAATACTGATATTAAGGGAGCAATTTCGTAATGGCTATTAAGAGATATTTTGCTTCAAAAGACAACACAATTGCGAATGCTTTTAAACCCGATTTGAAAACTCGTTCCACTGCGTCGAATATGGGGCTTGCTGATGTCCTAGAGGTGTTCTCTATTTATGGTCAATCATCTGGTTCTGCGGGCCTTAGCTCAGAGCTGTCAAGAATTCTTATTAGTTTTCCTACGACTACTATGGCTACGGACAGGACTAATAGTGTTATCCCAGCTAGCGGCAGTGTTTCCTTTTATTTAAAAATGTACAATGCAAGCCATGGCCAAACACTTCCACAAAATTATTATATGGAAGTTAAAGCTGTTACTGGTTCGGATGCTAACTCAAGAGATTGGCAGGAAGGGTATGGTCTCGACATGGAATCCTATTCTGACTCCACCCAAGATAACACTGGCTCTAATTGGATAAATATGACTGGAAGCGCCGCCTGGACTACCGCTGGTGGGGACTACGCAAATCCAGATACGGACCTCTCTTCGTCATTCACCCAATATTTTGACGACGGCACAGAAGATTTAGAAGTTGACATAACAACTCTTGTCGAGCAATGGTTAAGCTCGTCAGCAAATTCCGAAACTGCCACCAATATGGGGCTCAAGCAAAATTATGGTGTCGGTGTTGCGTTATCCTCAAGCCACGAATCGGAATCTAGATCATTTTACACTAAGAAGTTTTTTGCAAGAAGCTCAGAGTTCTATTTTAAAAGGCCAGTCCTAGAAGCTCGCTGGGATTCAAGAGTTAGAGACAACAGAGGAAATTTTATTTATAGCAGCTCTTTGGCCACGGCTGATGAAAACTTAAATAAAATTTATCTATACAACTATTTCCGTGGACAACTTCGTAATATTCCTGGTATTGGGACTGGCAATATATATGTAAGCTTTTACTCTGGGTCTTCCGACGACTCCGCCCCATCTGGGAGCGAACTCTTGTTGGTTGTAGATGGTACTCATGTGACGCACGCAGATCGCAATACAGTCGTTACAGGGTCTTATTCCTCTACGGGTATCTACACAGCCAGTGTGGCCCTCACAGCGGCCTCTACGCCTCTGACAACGGTATACGACGTATGGTTCAGTGGAGGAGTGGGACAAGCCCCCCCTAGTACGGTTCGGTATCATACTGGTTCGGTGAAACCACAGACTCTGGATTCTTATAATGTCGCACCGTCAGATAGGTATGTGACAAATATCACAAATCTCAAATCTATTTATTCGACTTCTGAAACCGCCAGATTTAGAGTTTACACGAGAGTTAAAGGTTGGAATCCGACAATTTATAGTGTTGCGTCAGCGACAGCAGAAAACACAGAAATAGAAAGTGGATCTTA
>Ga0208012_1000522_pt1 | contig 12968 bp, 16 predicted proteins | sample 15BtaG_FD_184090 | JGI IMG/M metagenome (GOLD analysis project Ga0208012, IMG submission 184090) | Marine viral communities from the Subarctic Pacific Ocean - 15B_ETSP_OMZ_AT15312_CsCl metaG (SPAdes) (version 2) | ecosystem: Environmental > Aquatic > Marine > Oceanic | place: Pacific Ocean... | reverse complement strand
TTGTGCTTGTTGGAACTCTTGTGTAGCTGGATCGTTTAAGAATCTAGTAGGATCCATTCCCATGTTTTTCAATATATCCAAAGCAAGATTGTATGAAGACATAGGATTTATAAAAGCTTCTGATGTTGGGCTTTGAGCCATTTGCGGAAGTAATTGAGTTAGCTGTAATAGCTTCTCAGCCAAGGATTGATTGGAATTTTCTCCAATGTTTGCCTGAATGTCTAAATCCATATTTGCCGGTAGAGTTTGTAACTCTTGTGGAGATATAGATGCATACCCTTTGTCTGTTTTATAGACACTGGAAGTTTTAAGATTGCTTTTCATCTCTCTTAGAACTCCACGACATAAATCTTTAATACCAGTCTCTACAAATCTACGGGCAATATGCTCAACTCTTATTTGTGCAGCATTTTGTGCACCCGTCATTTTCTGTTCTGAGTTTCCTGATACATATAATGTATCGTTCAGTCCCATTGCAGTTTTACTAAGACCTGTAGATTGTTCTTTCTGTAGCCCCAGGAATTCTAACATTCCGCTTGTACCAGCACTCATTGGTTCTGGCTGGAGCTGTTGTACTGCAGCAGCAGGGTTTCCATTTGTAGGGATAATCTGTTTTGGAACAGGGTTCTGCAAAGCTTGGAAGTCTACTACATTAGGGTCTGCTAATGTTCTACCATAATTCCCAAAGTATACGTTTTCAACAAACCCTCTAAGGATTGCTGTAGTTGCTTGTGTCTGTGGGCGAGCCATATCAAGAAGTGACAAACCATAAAATTCATGTGGAATTTCTATTGGATTTAACACCGCTATAGGAACATAAGCTACATCATCTTCTTCTAATATTGTGTTACCGGCTTTAATAACGTGTTTTAATTCTGCGATACCGTCACCATCTCTGTCAGTTCTAATCCAACATTCAATAACAGTAATACTGATGTTAGCTTCGTCTTCATCGTTATCATGGCTATCTAACCAATTAGTAATTCCGGCAGCATCTTTTCTTGAGAACGCCTCATAAGACCAAGAAGAGTCTCTAACAGTTGCTTCTTCTCCAATCTCTTCTAAATCTATTTCTAGATCTGACCATGTTCGTCTAATATCAGAACGAGTCATTTCTGTAACAATACCAACAAAGGTTGCATCAGTTACTGACGTGGCTGCTCTATTTATAAGAAAAGATTCTGGTGCAATATTGTGAAGCTTTACACCTGACTTGTCTATCTTTCTACGAAGCCTTACATCTACATATGAATAATAACTAGTACCATCTGGATTTATAGTTGGCGTTTCAGAGATTTGTAATTCTCCTACAATCTCTACATTTGGATCTGAAAGAAGCTGGTCAAGAACACCTTCTTCTATCGTTTCGTATTCTTCGACAATATAATCATATTCTTCTTCCCAACCCCATGTAAGAGCACTATTGCCAAATACAACTGCTGACTTTATCCACGTGGAAAGTTTCGACCATCCATCAGGATTTGAGTTGAACAAACAATAGTTGACAACATCCGATGCAACCTGTGACGCTTTGAGAGCAGCCATCTCGTTGCTATACGGAGTAAATAATGCTAACTTATTATTGTCTAATAATAGTTTGGTCAATAGTGCAGTATATCCCTCAGCTATCTCTGCCGAGTCTGAGGATACAATTGAGCTCACACCTTGAGGTTTTAAGTCTCCTTGTGGCTCTAAACTCATTTCATATACAGCGTTTTCTCTTCGCTTACTAACGTCTGATGCTCCAGTATAACCACCCGTAGCATTACGCATATGGCGATCAATCGACTGGATTAACATGTCGTCATCGATCTTTTCAATTTTCTTTTTCATTCTCACTCTCTATTTTGTTTCATTAATAAGATTACCGTATTCATCTACAGGATTTAGTCTGTCTAATAAATATCCCCATCCTTTTCTATAGTCTTCAACTACATCAGGTGAAATTAAAAATCGTTCATGATAGTCATCTTCTGCTCCAGTAGCGACCTCTATTATGTCTTCAGATAGTCTTGCCATTCTTTCAGGAGCTGAAAACAGATAAGGATCATACTTAATTTTACCTACTTGTATAGGAAAAGATGTACCGCTATCGTATTTTTCAAGTGGATATTTTAGCCTTTTATCTGTTGTTTGATCAACTGCGTCTTGTGTGTGGTAGCGACCTTTAGTAGCATTTAAATCATAGTTAAAATCTGAAAGAGCAAGAGCAACAACATTAGCTAATGGTGCTTGTGCCTCTCCTAAATTAGCTCTGTCTGGATTTTTCATAAATGCATCTTCTAATGCATCATGCATTGCACCATTCCTTTTATAATACGGACCTTGCACAGTATGTTGATTTTTCCAAGGTTTAGAATTATCTTCAGGATAATTAGGATTAGATACTAAATGCATATCATTACCTCTTGGATTCCATTTAGGACCCATCCATGGGGGTAAAGGTTCTTCACCCCATAGTTGTCTTAAATCAGCCTCTTCAGCTTTTCTTTTCGCATCTAATGCTGAGTCAATATAAATTTGATTCTTAGGACCCCGGTTATCCCAAGAGTCTTTCATCATCTGAAGTTCATAGTCTCCATGTGGTCCGCCATATCCAGACACATTAGTAGCTAAATTATCATTATACATTGCTGGATTTGCTAAATAAGCAGCAAGTGGACCTTTCCGTTCATGTATATAATTTGGCATTTGTCCAAAGTTTTTTCCAAAATAAGTATCCCAACCATGTCCTGCCCATTCATGAGATGCAGTTCTGCCAGAATTGTGAAGGTGTTCTTTAGCACCACTATCAGTAAGAGCTAACAAAGTAGGTTTATTAAATCTTATGTCTCCTTCTCTTTGCCAACCTTCGTAGATGGTACCGGGCTTTTTCTTAAATGGACCTTCTCCAGATTTGCCATAAGTAGACTCATCGCCCTCAAATAACCTTAGAGGTCCTGCTGCCAATTGATTTGGATGTAAACCGAACCAAGAAGCTGCCTTCTTAGTCCAATGGTCCCAAGCTGGAGTCTTATCTACGTCTCTTTCCACTCTAGAGCCTAAGTCTACCGCCATGTTCTCTCCCTACAACCATTTAGTTTCTGGCTGTTCAAATAATGTATTCGTCTCTCCCCAGCTAAATGATTTGTTGGTTAAAGCGTGTCCGTGTGTTCTATAGACTTCACAAGTAATAGCTAATGACATTACCATATCATCATAATGACCAGTTGAAGCCTCTGCTTTGCCACTCTCAGTGACAATAAAATTCCTAAGTTCATCTAGTACCATGCTACAAGGAATCATAATATCTTCGTCTTCAATCATTCTTCTAAGGTTAGATATAATTGGAGGTCTAGTAGCAACTGTTGTTTTAAACCCAAGATGGGTAACATTATCGCCAGCAGTATTAGCAGTCTTCTTTTGTTGATATATATTCGGATAATTCATTCCAAATATCTGCTGTACAGTAGCTAAACCGACAGCATTACTTTCGGGACAGATTAAAGCATTGTTATACCACCTACCTAAATAGAATAACAGTTTTCCATATCTAACAGGGTCTATTCTATTATTTCTATATATAGCACAAATCTCTCTATCCTTATTAAGGACAGTTGCAACTGAGTAGTCTCCTTTAACTCCAAGTGCTACGTCAGCACCAATGATATATTTCTGATCTCTTTCTGGTGCTTCCCAAATCTTTAGGCTCCCTTCTTGCCCTTCATCAAAAGAGCTAAACGCTTCATTAAACTCTCGAATAGATTCTGGAGCATAAGGAGTGTATTTATCAAGCGTTTCTTTGCTGAAAACAGAAGAACCTGATTGTATGAAAGACTCTTCCGCAGTAAAAGGATATTCTTGTTTAAATGTTGAGCTTGAAGTTTCAGATATTTTAATCCGCCTCCAATATATTTGCCCATCGGTAAGTTCATATTGTTCCTTTAATTTCTTTTCATCCAGAGTCAATTCAATATTATCTGGAGGAATTAATGTATATTCGTCTTGTAAATACCAAGGCACAAATAAAGGTTTAAATATTCCCTCACCCTTTTCTGCTTTGTTCCACAAGTCATAATAAATTCCTTGAGCACCGTGAGACGTACTATTAATAATAATAATACTTCCCGGTAACAACGCTATAGACTGGAACATACCAGCAAGAATTCTTTCACCTTGCATCCAGAACGCAGCCTCATCAGCCAGTAGGCAAGTGTTTGTTGTTCCTCGTCCCGGGTTGTCTGCACCTGCAGTCCACACCCTGTACTTACTCCCGTTGCCTTTAAAGCTCATTTCTCGGACATTCGATTTGTCCAATACGGGTTGTATCTCTTTAGGTAGTTCAGCCCAGAATGTTTGAGACATACTAAAGATACTTTCAGTCGTTGGTTTGTCTAACGATATAATTACAGCTTTCGTATTACCATAAAACAAAGCTCTGTGAAATATATATGCAGAGCTAATCGTAGAAAATCCAGCCTGTCTATACTTGGATATAATAAGCCTAACATATCCAGTATCCTTCATTTGTTCGTTTAAAGCTTTTACAACTAACTTTTGAGCACTGTTAATTTTTAATGGTATCAATCCTAGCGAGGCATCTTTCGGATATATTTGTAAACAATCATTAAAGAATGCTTCTGGGTTTTCTTTCCAGAATTCCCACCTCTTCCGCTTTTCAAGTTCAACAATCAGCTTGGCGGCTTCTTTTGTATTTGCCATGGTTTATCCAAATCTTAATGGACCGTTATATCCTCTTCGATTAGTTCCATAATCTATTTCTCTTTGCCAAGGATCAACGTTATAATAATCTCGTGGAGTTCCAGATGCCCAGTTTCCTACTTTGCGTTGTTCTAATTGTCTATAATAGTCATTAAATTCTTGTTGTGTTGTTGGTTCTTGACCAGAATCAAATGGATTATACCACGAACCTTTATCTTCCATATCTTTAGTTTTTTCCCAAAGGTCTTTTCTTGTTACTCCAAAATCAGGAGTGTTGTATACATTTCCCATAAAGTTCTTTTGATCTTGAGTTAATTCTGCTAGATTAAAAGATCTATTTCCTAATGGTCCGGTTGTAAAACCTTGGTTGGTATTAACTTCAAAATTACGATCATCCCAGCCTTGATCCCATCCACTTGTAAAACTTTGGTCGGCATCAGCTCCAAAATCACTGTCATTCAAACCGCCTAAACCGCTGTCATATATATCAAACATTTTACTCTCCTAATGTTTTGCTGTGTCTTTTGAATCATCTTTTGTAAGTTCCAAAAGACGAGTCATTAAATCTTCTTCCGACATATCTTCAACCTTCTCATCATTTGCAGTCTTAGCATCTTGAGTAGGTTCAATATATTTATTAGCTTCAGTAATCGCCTTGATAGCCATAGCATCACCTGCAACAGTTGATTGTGCAAACTGTCTCTGAGCTATTTGTGCCAACATCTCACCGGGAGATAATCCAGCAACTTCTTCAAAAGCTTCTTTAGTTAATCTAATTTTATTTTTCGCCCCAAGTGGGCGACCATTAGGATTACCAGATTCCCCCGGTTTCCATGCATACTTTTTTAAATGTCCTGCCGGATCAATTTTCTTTGGCATAATTATCTCCTTACACTCTCAATAGAATCTCTCCATTTCTGCCAGTCAGATCTGGTATCTCGAAGTCCACCTTGCACGCCTTCAGTAAATCCTTCTGCAATTCCCATTGGTCCTCTCAAGTCATCATCGTCATTAAAATAGCCAGATTGATATGCTCTTTTATTAATACCGAAACCCGGATCTACCTGTCCTTCGCCATACCCTACAGGAATTAAATGTGAATTAGCTGGTATTAGTCCTTCAGGTGTGGAAATAAATTCTGGTTCAATTGGTCCACCTTGAGTAAATCCCGGTCCACCCCAATTTCTTTCCGCTCTTCTTATCTGATCAGGATCTATAGCTGGTGCTGGTACTGGTGCTTTTGTTGGGAATATTCCCATGTTTTTCAATATATCCGTTGGTGGTGCTACAGAACCACTCCATAAGGAGTCCTCTGGCAAAGGATTTCCCCACACATCTAATCCATGTTTATTTGCATCATACTCCATCTGGGATAGTCCTCCCGTGATGGCTGCTGCTCCACTCAATGGGGCTCCTCCGTAATATAAAGCTTTAACCCACGCTGGTGCTCCAGCTCCTAATCTCACAGCATTGGCTGCGTTTGCTAACATTGGTAAAAACTGTATCGCCATTGTTATTCCTTCTTTAAGTAATCTTAAAGTTTTTTTAAAATAAAAAAGTAGTACCCTTAGCTAATCATATGAATTGTAATATACCTTTCGATATATTGCTTTCCCCTTATGTTTCTACAGCATTCAACGGAATACTCTAGTGGGCATATACGAAATCTAACTAGATTTTTTATGAACCCATATGATTAAATAAAGATACTATGATCTGTCCTTTAGGTCTCAGCCTCTCAACCAAGATATAACTAGAAAAAAGCAAACAAACTGACTTTACTTTAGCAAGGACATCTAGTAGGTGAAACCAATGAACCATGTTTGCCATCATGGGGAATGCCTTGCAACCAACTCAACGGTTATTCATTATTACCAAAGCTGAGCCAGAAATAAAAATATTTTTTTTCCTTTCCTATAGGGGGTGGTTCAAATTTAATAGGGTTATCCCTTTAGTAGCAAGGTCTACAGAGGAATTTCTTTTTAAACAATTTTAGCTTTTCAAAAGTGGTTTTGGACATCGCATATAGAACAAAATATATATAAGTAGCCTACGTAAACTTCGGCTACCCCCCGAAGGTCGCCCAGAGGTCTCCCTCGAGGGAAACACATCGCACCCTGACCAACCACCACTAGCAATAAGAGTGCCATGTGTAGCACACTTTCCTATTTTTATCGGTGTTACTTCGAGAAGAACACTCGAAGTAACTGGAAATAACCTTGAGTCTCTTCGAGAAGAACACTCGAAAGACGACTCAAGGCTGTTAGTTGTGTGTTCCCGTTGTTCTTAATGGAAACTGCGAGATACGTGAGTGTCACCTGAAGTTTCCGTACTGCCACTAAAAGAAAGCCCAGAGGGCTTCCTTGATGAAGTTCTTTAATAGACTTCTTTTTTAACTATTGTATAAGTGTCGAGTACAGTAGTAGTTACAGCAGACACATCATCGGAGTATAGATATGAAATCCAATAAGAAAACAATTGAAGAAGTTGTTGCTTCTTCAATCAGGAACTTTATCCTTGGTGGTAAAGCAAAGAAAAGTTTTGTTACCAAATCTTTTCCTGCTTTTACCAAGGCAATGAGAGATTGTCTTGTAAACTCGCCCAAGTGGAATACACAAGTTGTTACTAAAGAACAAGCAATTCGTTCTAAAGGTAAACTACTTGAGGGCGATTTACAAGCATTACTTACTGTTCCTTTAAAGGTATCTGATGGCTTGAGCAAGATAGAAGTTTCTGCCAACATGCTTAACGTTCACTTACGAGATGCAAATATTAAGACTAAACATTCGTCTAGTCTTTCATTCACATCTCGTTAGAGTTATCTTCAAGGCTATTCTCACGAGTAGCCTTTATAGTTAACTTTAATTATTCTTTGAGTAAACTCAAAGAATCTGGTAGTACAATGATAACGTTCCTCTCATTGTATCATAATCCATTCCTAGATGAAAATAAGTCTATGGTCTTAACATAGCCATGTCTATGTCACTAATGAGGAACTCTGGTAGTGTAATGATAACGTTCCTCTCATTGCATAATAATCTATTCCTAGATGAAAATAAGTCTATGGTCTTAACATAGCCATGTCTATGTCACTAATGAGGAACATCGAGTGCTAGGGCAACACTTGAGATACATTTTAAACTGCCCTTTCAAAGTAAAAGTAAAGACCATTCTAACGAGTGGTCTTTATCGTTTACTTTAACTATTGTATAAGTGTCGAATACAATAGTGGTTACATCAGACACATCATCGGAGATACATTATGGGTGTAAACCCTACTGTCGTAACGGACGATAAAACGTTTAGTAAGTACACCACAAACACAGACTTTCTAGGAATACTAGAAACAGGTCATGTGTGTGGTATGAAAACTGTCAATGAGGCAATAGACAACATATTGCTTCATTACGATTGGTTTCCTAAACAATTCAAAAAATATGCTGAAATGCTTAGAACTTCTAATTTATTTGATTTGAAAGCAAACCAATGGTTAGACAGTAAAATTATCGATATTGTGCCAAAGCATACCATCGATAAATGGGAAAGAGATGAAGTGGAATGGTGTAAATCTAAAGACAATAGAAACCGTGATTTCTTACTTCAATACTGGACTGACCTCAGTCTATACATTCAAGATGAAGTAAACCATCATGAATCGGATAAACATCGGTGGCAGGCTGGAGATAAGGCTTGGGCATGCGATGAACTATCTGACATTCAACATGAACTTGAAGAACGATATGATATTCAGCTTGATTCTCAATTCTGTTCTAAAAAGGAACAATTCATACAAATGTAAGAGTTATCTTCAAGGCTATTCTCACGAGTAGCCTTTATAGTTAACTTTATTCTACCTAAAGGTCGCCCAGAGGGCTCCCTTGGTGAATTTATCGTATAAGTGCCGAATGCGATAATAGTTCTTCAGGCATAACTTCGGAGAATATCATGAATGACATGAATTCCTTCACAGCCAGTGGTCGTGCTACTGGCAATGCAGAGTTAACAGAAATTGCTACCTCTGCTGGTAGTAAGTTCGGTAAGTTGTCTTTTAGCATAGCAACTAATTCGTCTTACAAAAATGCAAAAGGCGAAACTATACCTCAAGTAGAGTTTCACAATTGCATTAAAACCTATAACCTTCTTGATAATGGTTATTTACCTAAACATGCTTACGACATGAGAGATATGATACTTCAAGGTCGTAAAGTACTTATCAGGGGAAAGGTTACAACACGCTCTTTCAAATCAGACCAATATCCTGAATTGAAACAGTTTAGAACGGAAATTGACTTGAACGGTTATGAATCTCATGTCGAAGTTAGTCTTCCGCCTCGTGTTGCCACTAACGGTCAACCTGTTGCATCTGGTGGACAAACTGTTACTGGACATCCATATAATGATGCCCAACCACAAGTTGCTCAACAACCAGTTGCTCAACCACAAGTTGCTCAACAAGCACAGGCTGAACCTGTAACACAAGAATGGGAAGAAGAAAAGCCATTCTAATTGGTTACTTACAAGGTCGGTTAGTCTAAATGATTAGCCGACCTACAAGTAAACTTTCATTATAACTGTATAAACTATAAATGACATTACAGTTATAATGTAAGTTTGTTTAGTATTTAAAATAAACAAATAGGTCGCCCAGAGGTCTCCCTCGAGGAATATCCAGAGCAAGACAAATAAATTGCTCACTCCAAATCTTACAATGCTAATTCTAAAATAAGGATATATTATATTTTTCTTTAAATCTCACACTGCAAAGTAAATAATAAGGGTACACACGAAAACAATATATATGCAAACATACACTCTCCTGTTATGTTTAAAAAGCAAACATTGTTATCGTTCAAGTCCTGAGCAAAAATGTTAAAGACAGGAATAAAACCGCCTGCTCGTGTTACCGGTTACATCAGACTTAAAACTGCTCACTAATTCAAAAAAGAGGTACTATAGTGACGACTGTAGGGTGGGTTCGAATCCCACGCATATTATAAAGAATTCATATATAGGTGTACATAGACATTGCAAGACCACTTATATGAATAGTAACGTTTGAACACATGTGGGCGTTATGAATATTAGGCATAGCCTAATCGGTACTATAATTAGTTTCATTATAGGGTGGGTTCAAATCCCACACTTTTTTTAACAACGGAGATAATAATGATAAACTGGAAAATAAATAGAACCATTAACTACTGGTTATGGACAAAAGGCTTGGCTACTCGAAAACAATATCCAAGAAAGAAAAACACACCACCTTTTCTTGACAATATTCAAGTGTTTAAATACCGTAAAAAAGCAAGTAAATACTTTGTTATCGGTTTTATGCTTGGATATATACCGTATGTTGTACATATACAAGGCTGGTTAAAATGATAAAATTAATACCAATCGGAATAGTTATATTTATATTCTTCATTATGATGGTTTATTTAACAACACCACCAGAAATCGAAGAAAGTATAAAGAAATTCTTCAAAAAAAATAACTCTCCGAAGTCCCAAGCATGACTATAAACTGGCTTCCGTAGGAAAACCACAATTCAGGCTCTTCAAGGGAACCACTGACTTCTAGTTCCGCAACTTATAGTCTTGAGCCGATTAAAACCGTGTAGCAAGAGTAACACATACTTGCACCCAATACATAAACTATATCAATACTAGATGGAATATAGTTTATGTATTTTTATTTTTTAAATCAAGGAGATGGAAAATAATAATCATATAATATTTTAATAAGAATAAGGAGAGTGACATGAAAGGTAAAATAAATTTTGGTGTAAATGAAATAACTGATTTGAAAAAAATAAGGACAACACAATATCATTTAGCATATCAAGATCCAAAAATAATAAAACGATTTAATAATTATATAAATAAAGTACATGAATGGGGTATAGGTTCTGCTGAATTATTATATAGAATAAACCTGTTATCCTATAAAACACAATTTGTAACCTTTTGTTGTAAGAATCATTATCAAGTTGTATATGATACTGCTGAACAACAAAGATACAAAATATGGCTAGAAAATCAGCCATCACAAGAGCAAGAAACAAACCAACCTAAAACTTATGGTGATGCCACCATGAGACACTCAAATAAGGAGAAATAATATGGGACTAGATATGTGGGCAACAGCCTCTAAAAAAGAACAAAAAGATGCAGATGGAAACGTACTAATAGATAAAAAAGAATTAGCAAACTGGAGAAAACATAACAGACTGCACGGATATATGGAACAATTATGGAATGATAAAAATTGTCCCGGAATAGAACAAAATGAAACAGGTTCAGCTAGGATTTATGCTACATGCGGTAGTGCTTTCAATTGTATACCATTAAACCTAAATAAGGAGGACTTAAAAGATTTAAAAGCAACAATATTAAAACGAGCTTTACCAGAAACACAAGGCTTCTTTTTTGGAATGGATAGTTATGAATATTCAAATGAAGAAATTAATGAATCAGATAAATATGATTTGGATTTTGTAACTAATGCTATCCAAGCAATAAAAGATGGATACAAAGTCCATTACAATTCATGGTGGTAATTATTTCAACAACAACGAGGTATAAATATGATTAATATACAAGAAACTATAGATACATTATCACTACTAAAGAATAAAGGATATATTGATTTCAATGTAACTATATCTGATGGATGGGATAGTGTTGATGCAAATAATATATATTTTAATCAAGGTATTCTTACAGATGGTACTAAAGTGGTAGACCTAGATGTAACGACAACTTTTATGACAGTAAAAGAAACATATGAAACTAATTATAGAGGTGAAAAATGGAAGAACATATAAATAAGGAACAAATCTGGGCTAGTGACACAGATATAATGAAAAAATGGGGTTATACAAAAAAAGACATACCTTTTAAAGAAATAGAACTGTATGAAAAAGAAGAAACTCCTGTTAAAAACAAATTTTCAGGAGTAACGTATAACTTAAACCCTATAGAACTAGCAATATACGACACTCTAATGGGGGCATATCAAGCACACCTAATAATAGGAAACAGTGATCCAAAAATTTCCAAAGAAATGTGGAGAAATTTCATAAAAGGTAAAGAATGGTTCATTAAACATAACCCAGATGCATACTTTGCACTAATAGATTAAGGAGAACAAAATGGAAGAAAAAGAACTAGACATGATTATTAATTTAATTCCAACAGCAACATATGACCAAGTTAGAGTTATTAGTGGACAATTAAAAATACACAGAGAAATGCTGAACAAACAAAGCATAAGTAAATTTAAAGTTTTCGACAAAGTAACGTTTGAACATAACAATGAAAATATTGAGGGAACAATCACTAAAATTAAAATAAAAAGAATAGCAGTAAATACCAATAGAGGCAACTGGGACGTTCCAGCCAATATGTTAACACTAGTTAATTAAAAATTAACTTAATTGTGAACCTGTAGAATCTAACAATTGTGCAGGTTCAATCCTGTCGAAAACTTACAAAAGGAACTCATATGAAAAAAATAACTAAAGATATATATGCAAAAGTCCTAGAACAAGAAAGTGAAGTATGTTTTTGGCACAATGGATATTTATATTATATCTATGACCACTCAAACGGAGGATATAACATAGATATATATACAAACAAAAACCAATGGTTTGATGAAAAACTAGAGCCCGTAGATGGAGGAGTTTGTGAAAAATGTAACGAACATGAATCTATACAATTCATGTTAGATATAAGCGAATAACCAAAAGGATAACTATGAATTTAACTACAAATAACATAATAAAGATAAACAACTTCCTCTTTAACTTACTACAAGAATGTAATAAGAATAATGCAGAAGTAGAGCTAGAAACATCTTTAACAAATGCATTAACAGAAATGAAAAATGAAGATGAAACCTATACAGAAATAAAGAAATATCAATATATATCTGAAATAGAAATGTATCCACAAATACAATATATAAACGCTAATACTGCAGAAGAGGCAATTGAACTTATAAAACAAAAAATAAATGTAGAATTTATAAATGAACTAGTCCCAAGTGACTTTGGCTGTGTCACTGCAGAAATAGTTAAACCAACACCAGAATATAAAGCATATTGTGAAATACATGAAATCAAACTAGAAAAATAAAGCACTAAATAAGGAGAAATAACATGAAAATATATATAACAAATACCGATGACAAATTTGATTTATGGGATTATTTACATCTTCAATCAGAAGTACTAGATATAAATTTTGAAGATATAAATATAG
>Ga0208012_1000521_pt1 | contig 12994 bp, 5 predicted proteins | sample 15BtaG_FD_184090 | JGI IMG/M metagenome (GOLD analysis project Ga0208012, IMG submission 184090) | Marine viral communities from the Subarctic Pacific Ocean - 15B_ETSP_OMZ_AT15312_CsCl metaG (SPAdes) (version 2) | ecosystem: Environmental > Aquatic > Marine > Oceanic | place: Pacific Ocean... | reverse complement strand
TTTCATCATTTTTCTTTTAGCTATACTTCTAGCTTGATGTTGTAATGTACCGAGTTTACTTCTTTGTGCGCTAGTAAGATCGTTCATGTTCTCTGGTAAACCATTATTTTTCTTTAACCATTCTAAAGATATATCTTGATTTACTATTTTAAACCCTTGATTTTTTAATCCTAATTTACTAATAACATTACCCTTCCCACTCCCAGCTCCACCAGCTAGAAATATAACTTTTCTATTTGGTTTTGGTTTTCCACTTGGATTAGGTATTGTTGCTCTAACTCCAGATTTTGTCGTAATTAAGGTATCGTCTAAATCCCAAAAACTACCACCTTTACGTTCTTTCTTTCCTAATCTACCAAGTTCAATAGCTTTATCAATAATAGCTAAATCTTTTATTATGTTTTTAGGATTAACTTTAGAATAATTGTTACCAAGAACGTTTTGTGCTTTTTTATTTAAAGAATTAACCAACAAATTATGTTCTTTCACGTTAGTAGCATCAACAATATGAGCTTCTGGTCCCCATTGTGATTTCTCTAAAGTTTTTAATACTTCTTTCATCTGCTCTATAGCGTGCTCACTAGATAATACGTCTCCAACACGCCTACCCGCATTTGGTCCAGACATATAGATTTGGTTTGCTTCAGCGCCGCTTCTAGTTAACACATTCAGTATAGCGTTTGTAGTTAGATTAGCCTTACCCTCTGGAGCATATACCTCACTATAACTAGTTGTACCTTTAGCATCGTTCTTTAATTGTAATTCTTTTGGTATTAGAGATTGCGTCGATGTTTCTATAAATATATCTAAGTCCTTTAAAAATTCTTCACTTATTATTGGATTTCCATCTTTGTCAAACTTTGGTTTATGTTTTTTAAATATTAACATTTGATGCTCGTTATTATTTACAAGTTGTCTTTCATGTTCCCAATGTAATTCAATAACTTCTCCTTTGTTATTAGTAGCTTTATATTCTTGTAACTCACCTTTTTTATTTTCGAAAGTAAAGGTTTTTTGATTACTACCCTCCCAAGCTATGTGCTCTAAGTTATAGACCATAGCTTTTTCTACGCCAGCAGTATGATTAGATTGCGCCATGTTGTGTGCTATCGCGTTTTCTACAGCCATTCCTTCACCTAGATCTCTGGTTTCTATACAAAAAGCTTTGTACCTAGCTATTGTCCAATCTTTAGCGAAGTCAGCGTTAGCTCTTTCAGTTGCTTCAAATTCTTTAGAATCTCCATTCCAAGAAAATTTACTTGCTACAAAATCCCTCAAGTTCATGTCAGCTTCAGTCTGTGTTAAATTACCTTTTTTAACTTCTTCCTTTAATCTTTTTTGCTCTTTATTAATACTCGTTGGTTTGCCCTGTTTTAACTTACCCATATCAGTAGGAACTTTAACTTTGTCGTACTTACCTTCAATAAACTCCTTACCAGTCTTTATAATACGCTCTCCAAAATGCATATCTAAAGTAGCTATTGAGTTCTCTCTTCTTCTTTCACTAGCGGTTTTTGCTGTAGAAACATCTACTTTATTCCACTCTATAAGTTCACCACCAGTTTTTGTTACATACCTACCAGATCTACTATTAACACCGAGGCTAGTTAATATTGGTGCTAATACATTTTGTGGTAACGTACGCCAATCGCTCTCAAGATTATTTAAAATTTTACTTTGATGATTTTTTCTTTGTTCTATTAAGCCTGGATCTTTTCCTATAACTTTGTATGATATATTCTCTGGATTTTTAGCGTCCATATCCACAGCCATTTTTTTGTTGTTTGCAGCGAATTCTTTTTCACGATACTCGGCTTCTTTTGTGTTATCATAAGTATCCTCTATACTATTTAGTTTTTTAACCTTTTCTGCAAATGGTATTCCTTGAGCTTCTACAAGTTGGTTTTCTAAAATTTGTCTAATAGGTGGATTTTCTTTTCCAAAAACGTCCTCTAACATATAAAAGTCGAAGAATTCACCTTTTGCTGTACGCTTATCTATTTCTCTTACCTCATAAAGATGTTTAAAATCTTTGTCTGTTATAGCTTCAAATATTTTTTCACGGAATCCTTTTATTTCTGTTACGTTACTAAAAGATTTACGAGGTCTACCATCAGCTAACTTTAACATAGTAGATTGAAACACTTGACCCGATTGATCCAACAACTCTCTAATAGATTGATTAGTAAGTATTTTATTGGTTAAATTAAGTAATCCTTTTGTTTCTTCTCCAACTCCCTTTTTAACAATTTCCTTACCTTCTTTTATATTTCTAGGATTAGTATTGAAAGTACCATCTTTCATTATACCGACAGCTTCTCTAAGATCAGATAACATTTTAGTTGTTACTGGTTTTTTATAATGTGCAAAGTAGTTTTCGTCTGCTCTAATCTTTCTTATTTTACCTTCTCCAGTAGTTACTGTAACTCCAGCTTTTGACTGTTGGTTATGAGTTATTTTTAGAATATTGTATGGTATTCCAGTGGTAGCGTAAGGAACTTGAACAACTTTAGTTATAGGTTCACCAAGCATATCTACGTCCTTGTAGTTAACCCCCTTGGTTACAAATCCTTCTGGCACAACATATTCCGCGATAGAAGGCATAAATTTATCTAACATCGGTTGAACGGCGGTTATATCTTGTTGGTCTAAATTTTTATTACCTTCAATTTTAGCCGCTATCTTTTCGTGTATTAATTCACCTTTTTTATTTCTACGTCCTCCAGTAAATACTTTTATTGTTTCAGCTAGCATCATACCCTCTAGAGTCTTGTAGTTCTTACCTTCTGTAGCTTTTTTAAGTTTCTCTATATTTGTACTACCATCTTTGTTTTTAAATTGATTTTGAATAGCGTCGTAAATTTCCTTAACCTGTTTACCCTTACCTGTATTTACCTCGCCAAAAATCTCATAAAGTTTTGGTTTTTCAGATTCTAATTGTATACGATCATTTACCTCTCTAGACGTCTCAGCCTGTATCATTTTAAAAGCATTGAGATCCATTTTTCTTTCAATACCCTCAGTTAACGTAACATCTTTCTTGATTAAATCACTAGCAGTTTTAAACGTAGTCCATATTCTTTTTTCTGCTACGTTGTTATTCCATCCAGAAAACCCAAATTTAGAAACGTCAGGTTGTTTTCCTTCTTTTGTTAATTCTTTATTTCTTGCGATTTGTTTTTCCGTTAACTCGTATTTCTTTTCTGTGATATCAAAATTCCTCATATGACTTTTCCCAGAGATTTGATTTTCGTTAAGTCCAGCCATTTGCAACATTACCCTATCAGCAAAAGTGCTTTCATCCAGAATTTGCATGTTTGCTTTTCTATTAAACTCACTAGTCTTTTTTAATATTACTTTTTTAATATCAGGAGCTGTTTCTACAAAAACATCAAACCATCTTCCCTCTGTAGGGTTGGAGTCAGGTCCTTTCCATTCTTTATTCCACTGTTTTCCAGCTTCTTTAGCACCTAGCTTTTCAACTAACTCCTTGTAGTTTCCTTCAGCAATTTTATTTATTTCTACCATTTTTGGATACATCTCTAATGGAACTTTACTAAATGACGAATAAGCCCCAGCTGCTAACTCGGGATTTCTTTCCATAAAGTCTTTCATCTGCCATTTACTAACACCTTTATTCGATGCATCATATAAGGATTCTAACATGTTTTGTAGACTAGTAACATCTTCTACAGAGTATTCTTTTCCCTTCCCGATATTTGGGAAAACCTTGTTTATATAAGGCATTAAAGTATTTTGAATCTTTTGAGCGGTACTTCTGTCAAGCTTTATCTCTTTGTTCTTTAAAGCTTCCACGTACGACGTTAAATATTCTTCGTAATATTCTTCTTTGGGAACTTTTATTTCTATTGGTTTATTAGTTTTTGGATCTATGAGTCTTTGACTAGTCTTAGTAGCGTAATTCTTTTTTATTCTATCTTCTAATACTTTTCTAGCGTCAGGATTTGATTTTTCTAAATTATTTAAAAACTTATCTATAATAGCTCTACCTTCTTTAGTCACTACATACTTTCCGTCTGCTCGTTTTTCTTTAAAAACATCTCTTAGTATATAATGAACTACCTCGTGTATACCAGTACCCAACGTTAAGGCTTTGGCCGCTGTTTCTGGATTGACAATTATTCTATCTGGTTGACCTTTCTCCCCTCTTATGTGAACGCCAGCAGTACCCTTAGATCCTTTACCAGCTAATCTTTCGTATACTTGTTCAACGGTCTCAATTACTTCTCCTTTTTCGTTTTTAGTTTCTTTAGCTATTTCAAATTCAGCGCCTAGATCTTTGGCTATAGACTCTGCTATAATTAACTCTTCTGTAACTCTCTTTTTAAAAGCAGCTTCTAATGATTCAACAACCTCTAAGTGTTTCTTGTCTAATCCTTCCGTGGCTTTTTCTATTACTTCTCCTTTTTCGTTTTTAACTTCTTTACTACCGTTTATCTCCTTCTCTAGTATTTTAATCCTAGTATCGTTTTCTCCTTTCTTATTATTCTTTTTTAAAATATCTAATTCACTTTTCTTTTTAAGTATTTCAACGGTTTGTTCAATAAATTTATGTTGTTCTTTTTCGGTTTCAAATAAAATTTTATGCGACTCAACGTTTTCAACTACACTTTTGTAGAACTCCCTTTGGCTTTCCATAGTTTCCCTAAGTTTAGGATAACTTTGTCCAAACTCTACTTGTAGTTTTGCTACGTAATACTCAAATTGAGCGTCTGTCATATTAGCAAAATCAACAACGTCTTTACCGTTTAACTCTTCTCCCATTTGTATCTTTTTCTGTATTTTAAACGTGAGTTTGTCTGTTTCTTTTTGCCTTTTCTTATCTTTAGCTATTAACTCTTTGGCTTTAACTAAATCGTTACGGAACTGCATATCCGCGACAGATGTTTTAATTTCCTTCAACTCTAGATCTAATTTTTCTTTGAGTTGTTTTTCTTTTTCTAAAACTTTTTTATCTTCTTTGTTTAGTTTTTCTTTATTTTCTATTTTTTTCCTAACCCCGTTAAGATCTTCTTCTATTTTTTTATATTCTTTCTGGTGGTTATCTCTAGCTTCAGTTTCTTTTTTAGCGCCAGCGTTATCTATTTCGTTAGAATCAACTACTTTTCTAGGAGACTCTTTAATACCTAGAATCTTAGATGCCTTACTTACTTTAAAAACATTTATTTTCATGTTTTCAATATCTCTACCCACTGCTTTCATAGTACCACTATTAGGACTAAAAAGATTTAACGTTAACATCCCTATGTAGTCGCTAACCATGTGTTTTGCTGATTCGTAATATACTTCATCTCTATATTCTTGTTCTGAACTAAATCCTTCTTCTTCCCATTTAGAAAAATCAACTTGAAGCCAACTATCACCACTAAATAATTTAGCAAGCTCCATAGATCCAACCCCACTAACAGCCCCTAGATGAGCGCTAAATACTTTGTCTAAAGTTTTTATCTTTTCTACTTTTTGCATCAACGAAATTCCATACTTAGTAGTATATAATTTCTTTATTATATTTTTAGAAAGTTCATTACCAACCCCAAGGCCAAAGGCAAATTGCCAGTTAAATGATTCTTCTTGCCCTCCTTTTCCAGGATTATATACCATTGGATCCATACCAAAAGCTAAACCTCCGATTTGATCGGCCCCAGCGAGTACAATCAGTTCTTCAGTACCAGCAACAACAAGATTTGAAACGAAGTTCCATGTTTTACTTTTACCACCCATTTGAAGAAGAGTTCTAAACGCGTTTGAAAATTGAGTTATTTGTGGACCAACTAACTTTCTAGTTGCGGTAACAGAGGCTATAAGAGGCGCTATATCAACTACAAAGTCTCTACCACCTTCTAAGACATCTCTAAGATCCACGTCGTGCCCAAACCAAGTTCCTAAACTCGCATACTCACTACCATCTCTTTTAATTCCTAACCCTTTCTCTGTTTTTTGTATGTTTAAAATATCACCAAAATTTTCTACATTCCAATCCACTTCCTCATCAGGTGTCATGCCCGTAAAGTCAGTAGTCCATCGCTCGGTAAAAAAGTTTCCTTCAGGAAGCAAAGTTGGATCTTGATTTAAATCTAAAGCCCTGCTCAATGACAAAAACTTACTAAGAGCATTGTTGTAATTTTCGTATTTTTGATTATCAGTAAATTTTCTTAATCCAGGTTGTATTTGTCCAGTTTCAATAATTTTATTCAAATAATGTTCAAGATCAGGTACGTCTATACCGGCGGTCATTTGCATACTGTTCCAGAGTACGTCTCCTAATTCTCCTAAAAGTGATTTATCCCACATAACGTCACCATGCTCACTCATCAACTGCTCTACAGCGGCTACTACTTCGTACGCCGCGGCCTTTCTCTGTAATTGCAATACATCGGGTTTATTGTCTAAGGCTAATATCCTAGCGTTCTCTTCATCTTCTATGGGTATAGTACCGACTTTACTACTATCAATATCTTCTCCCTCAGGAATATCTTCCCAATTTATCCACCTCCCATCTTTGTTGTAAAGTGTAACGTATCCTAATTCTTCATTCTTAGCAACTCCTTTTTCAAAATCTCCTGATTCAAACAAATCGTAAGTTTCTTTATGTGTCCCCGTGTAATACGTTGAAGCTACTTCTTGAGCGTTTTTAAGTTCTGTTACCATTCCGTTTTTTACCAAGTTTCGCTCTTCTTTCTCAACTGCTTTTTTAGATGTTACAATATTTTTTAAATCTGTTTTGTCTACATATTCACCAAAAAATCTTTCTTTAAAAACGTTGCTATTTGGATCTTCAAATAAATCATAATCAGACGCGCCTTTAAAGTTTGTTCCAAAAACCCAATCTACAGCCATCATAGCTTTTTCGTCTGCATCGGTACCGTAATCTTTCATGTAAGATCCGTATATATACCTGTTGTTTTCAACGCTACCAAAATCTGGTAACTTTGCGTCTCCTGTTAAATACTTGTTAACGGATGTCCCCCCTGTCTCAACAAATCTTACGTAAGCATCATCTCCTAATTCCTCAGCTAAAATTGTTGTTGGATCGTTAGTTCCGTATTTTTCTACAAGTTCGCTTTTAAATATGTTTAACTCTTCCTTAAACTCTTGTTCAGTCTCTATAGCTTGTTGGGTTTGGATAATTTTTGAAGTTCCACCAAAACCACCTCCAAGCGCTCCTACGGTATTATCTACCGCTTGATACGGTTGATCTATCACATGGTATTGAACTATAGGTTTACGGTCAACGTGATTTGGGTCACTAAAACCATTTTCTCTCCAAAACGCTAAAGCCTCATTAAACTCATATGATGGCGCTCCAAAATCTCCGAGTTCTTCCGTTATGTTATACTGAACTTCTTCCGGCGTGTACTCTTCTCCATCGTATTCGAAATTTAAAGTTGTTAATTCATCTGATTCAGTTGTTTCAGGTGTTTTGACGTCCGCTATAATCTGCGGTTTTCTATCCTTTTTAGCACCCCAAGGATAAACCTCTTCTTCTTTAGTATCTTCATATCCAGCTGCTATGGCGTCACCACCGTGCGCTTTTACGTGAGCTTCTTTAGAAAGTGGCGCGTGTCCATCTTCTCTATGTTTAAACGGTGATGAAAATACGTTTTTACTCATATTTAATTATTTGTTTTGTTTTTTAACCCAATTTATTCCATTCCACTCCATAGTTACTCCGTTAACTATTCTATCTGGAACGTTGTAATTTCCATCCTTATCTTTTTTCAGAATTTCAGGTGGTCGCAAAGAGGATTTTGATGGATTCGACTCGCTAGTTAGTAAGTTTTTAACGAGATTTGGTGTCTGTTGTTCTAAACTGACATATTTTGGTGAATGGGTACGTTCGTACAACTCCCTTTGAAACTGCATATAATCTTCTTTTATATTACCGTCACCTCCATTTTCTATTATATCAGATACTAATAAGTATTTAAACGCAGCGATATCCTCGTTAGAAAGTTCCCTTCCCTGCGCTAAAGATTCGTCTTTATATTCCTGTAATCCTTTGTTAAACTGATCTTGTTGTTCTTTATCCATCATTCCACCTTCACTTAAATAGTAATCAACAAATTTAACTGTTGTACCGTCTTTTAAAGTATAGGAATTATCAAAAGCATCCGATCTAAAAGCGCTTTCATCATTATCGATTATATTCCAAATCTTTGTCAAATACTTTTCTTTAAGCGCGTCGCCCTCTGCTTTAATCCCAGCGGCATTAGCTGGATCTACTTTTAACAATTTATCATAATCCTTCATTATTACGTCGTACTCATCTTTGCCTTCAGTAATAGTTTCATGAACCTCATCGCTAGATTCTTTCAATATAAAATCAGTGTCTAATTCTTCGAGCGGAACATACTCTCCTTCGTGATTCATAATTTTAGTTACCCCGTTTTCTATTCTTACAAACTCTATGCCAGTTTCATTATGAGCAACATTATACAACCAGTTTTTTTGTTTTGCGCCACCAAAATTTGATACTACTTTGTTTTTATTTTTACCTGTTTTTGTCTTTAGGCTTTTTATAATCTCACCTTTTAAGTTGTTCCAATTAGTATTATCTTTTACTATATTTTCTATGCCTGTCAAAGCTTTTTGGTATTCAGCTTTAGCGGTTTTGTTTTTTTCAGTCCAATGAAAACTTTTCTTCATGTTCTTTGTAGCTTGGTACGCTGAATCTCTTAGCTCTCGAACGGCTGCTTCTACCTTTACTCCTAAACTATTATCCGTTATATCCCCAATAGCATCGTTACTGATTTTACTAATATTGTCTATTCTAGACGTAGCTGCTTTCTTTTTTGCTACTAAGAAACTAGCTACGCTCGCTAATCCTTTTATGTATCCGGAATAGTCAATTTTTTGAGGAGCATATCTTTGCCCCGCTGCTCGTATTATTGCTTCGTTTGCTGCCATGTTATATTTATTAATTTATTATCCAGGAATAAACGCGGTAGCTATATCAGCCACACCACCTACTATATCACCCCACATTTTTTTGTTAGCTGCTATTTCTCCTTGTACTCCAGCTATTCTTTGTCCTTGCACGCCCATCATTGTGGACATTTTATCTAATTCAAATTGTCTAGCGCCCTGCATATCTGCTAATTGAATTGCTCTATCTGCTTCACTTAACCTAGATTCCTCCATAAGTACTTGTTGGTTTATCCTAGATTGTTCTTGTAATTTCATTCTTCTAGCTTGTTGTAATTGTTGCCCTATAGTTATTTGGGATTGTTGAGCTTGTTTTGTCGCCTGTCCGCTTAGTGCCTGTGCTAATCCAGCTGCACCAGAAGCTCCAGCCACACCTCTTAACCCCTGCATTATATTAGCTTGTTGTTGTTGGAATTGTTCTCTAGCGTAATCAGCAGCTTTAGTATCAACCTCCATCTCTTCCATGATATTTTCCTGTCCTTCAAAAACATTTTCTCTTCTTAAGGCGTCTCTATCTAAAGCTTGAAATTCAGATCCTTCGTATTCACCAAGCATTTTATCAAAATCTGATTTTAAAGTTCTTAATTCACCACGCTTACCACCTCCCCTTTTTGATAACGCGCCAATACCTAAACCGAGAGCTCCTACCCCAGCGCCAATACTTGCAGCTTTACCCCAATCAAAACCCGGGTTTGTGATATTATCAGCGGCTCCACGGATAAAATCTCGCTTAAAAGGACTGTATTTTTTATTTTTTATCATGTTGTTATATTTATCTATTTATAGTTACAGTTTTTGCCATTTATTTACTACTAACAGTTACTTCGGAAGATAAACGAAATATCTCCGCTTTCTCTCTTGAATTATTTTTGATCTTTACTTCCGCAAAATACCCAACTAATCCAGACATGTTTGCTGAGCAATCTTTGTTAAACATGATAAAGTCGTTAACACTAGGAATTGTACCGCCGGGATTAATATTATCAACTTCCATGCTAAACATTGGTGGATTCCAATCTTGTGAAGAAACGCTAACTCCATTAGCGTTAAATATATCTACAACTGGACCTACAAAAATAGGGGCGTTAAGTTGTTGATCAAAACCACCTAAAGGAGTAGGTGTTTGAAAATAAATCATATCACCCACCTGTAAAGAATCGTTATCTACATTGTTTATAAATTGTAATGTTATCATATTTTATTTTTTAAGATTCTAATCCAGCTGTTAAAAATTTGCTAGTATCTATATATATAGTTTGGTCAGCAGTTGGATATTTAGTAATAGATATATCTCCTTTTAAATAAATTAAATTACTAAAATCATCAATATATATAGTATCACCAACATATCCACCTGCGGTAAACTCAGCTTCCGCTATAGTTATAGTACCAGCTGTTGTACTTCCAACAACAGCAGATATTTCCGATGCTGTTGCTGATGTTGAGTTATCAATGAACCTACATCTAGCTTTAGCTCCTGCGCCTATACCAGTCGTTCCGTTTACGTTTGCCTCTACCCCAGAGTCTACATCTGTTCTTAATGTTGTTGATAATTGTCCTAATCTTACAGTTGGAGTTTTTAACACTAAATTAATGCTTATTGCACTTGATATTAAATCTACTCCATAAGCTCTGAACAATATAACATGATCATTACTCCACGTTTCGTTTCCGTCTAAAGTTACCGTTTTTGTAGTAGTGCTTATAGCTGTTATAGCCCTTAAGGCAGTTTGAAAAACATCGTCTACATAAGCCACTTGCATACCAATATACAGGCCATCAACACTATCTAATATTAAAGCCGTAGAGTCCGTACCCGCTCCATTAGCTACGTAGTTTCCGGTTTGCCAGTATAGAGCATTACTATCCCAAGTCCCAACCGTAGTATCTTCATCACTAATTAAGGTTGTTATTTTAACACCATAATCATTCGCGTTAGACGGAACTGTTAATTGGGTGTCGACTATGCTAACAGTCGGTGCGTTACTTTGTGAGTAGCCACTTGTTGAAGATCCAGAGGAAGAACCCATAGATGTAGCGGAAATAGTGGAGATGGAAGTATCTGTCGTGAAAGTAACCACAGCATTAGTTCCTGCTTGCTCTATTTCTTGCGCGTATCTAAGTTTATTTTTTCCAAAATTTAACTCTGTATTAAAATGTGGTTCCGGCCAAACGTAAACAGTGTAAGTATCTCCACCTGATGCCGCTGGAAAAATAATACTAGTATTTCCCGGGCTTAAATTCGTTAACCTACTCTGAGAACTATATGTAGCGGAAAAAGTACTTGTCGAAAAATCATAAAATCTACTATCTGAAGATCTAGAAACTTGCAAACTAAACACAGCATCACTATCACCAATAACTCGTATAGACCTACTAGTAGATGCGGTCTTCATTTTAGAAGCGTCTACATTTACGCTTGTAATTAAATTAGTCTTAGGAGTTGCGCCGATTACACTATTATAACTCATATTTATTTGTTTTATATTTTATAATCCGTTACTACTACCACCACCACCACCAGTGTATAAACAACTTCCATCATCACAAGTTGCAAGTGGATCAAAATTTATTGCTGTAGGATCGCAACAGCCAGGCGTTAGACCTCCAATACAACTTCCGTCGTCTATGGTTGCAAGTGGGTTATAATTTGTTGCCGTTGGGTTCATACATCCTGATATACCTGTGCCTGGGCCTGGGCCTGGGCCCGAGACTATACATGTATTACAATCATAAAAAATGGATGGGGTTCCTGCTCCAGCCCAATTTCCTCGGTCCATATCACCATATATAACATTACAAGGGCAATTATTAAAAGTACCGTGTGAGTTAGCGAAATCACTAGGACAATTCATAATACCTAATCCCATATTATATTCTGCCTCGTCAATAATTTTTAATATTTCCACACATTGTGTGGGTTGAGCTGGGTAATATATACCTACAAACTGACCCACTTGTAGTTGTCCATTTAAACTAGACAGGGTTCCTCCGGGGTCAAATTCGTTGGCCAGTATAAACATGCAACCTGTCCAAGCGGTACTTACATTACAATTAGGGGCCTTACGTAATCTGACTATATAGGCATATTCTATTCCGTCATTAGGGTTTACTACTGCGATATCTGCCCAGGGATATATGGTTATATGAGACATATTTTTATTTTATATTTATATTATTAAACGAACAATTAAAAAGCTCGAATAGCACGGACGTATTTCGTGTCGCTCTTATTGTAGTCGTTTGCAACAGAATAAGTGTATTGCATTTCATGAGCCCACGCAAGCCATTTAGAGCGCTCAGTAGAACTCCAATACTCGTCATTAGCAAAACCGCCAATATTTCCTAATCCTAAAGCATTTCCTTGACCAATATTTGCGTGCATTACGTTTAACCAAGACCTTGAAGGCAAGAACCAATCACTGTGCCCGCCAAGAGTTAGATTAGCACAAATATCTGCTGCCGTAGGGTTACCATTAATAGAAGTGCAACCAGCATTTATAATATCAATCGTATTTTGCGCTCCGTCCATATTGCTATCCGCTCCAGCTACTGAAGTTCCAAAACAACCCCATTCAGCAGTTCCTTGATCTGAAGGCGCTGCGATCAAACCACCTCCACTAATTACATCCAACCAAAAGATAATACCTCCTTGGTGTGTATCACCGATATTTAGTTGTGGGTAAGTACAACTTCCATCATCAACCGTTGCGTTTGGATCGTAATTTGTTGCGTTTGGATCCATACATCCATAGGTAAGATAAGCACAACTACCATCGTCTATAGTCGCTAATGGATCGTAGTTTGACGCGTGTGGATCCGTACATCCCACGGTAGCAGCGGTAGCGCAAGGTAAACACTCTCTAGTCACAAGATTAGTTACTCCTAATCCTTGAAAATTAAACGCAGCTGTATCTAATTCCTTACACGATCCTTTAATGTAATTAAACCACTTACCTTCTTTTTCTATAAATTCGTTTAACGTTCCATCTTGTTTGTCTGTATGTATTTCTTCCACGTACCAACCTTTCTTTTCGTGTAAGTTATA
>Ga0208012_1000506_pt1 | contig 13257 bp, 10 predicted proteins | sample 15BtaG_FD_184090 | JGI IMG/M metagenome (GOLD analysis project Ga0208012, IMG submission 184090) | Marine viral communities from the Subarctic Pacific Ocean - 15B_ETSP_OMZ_AT15312_CsCl metaG (SPAdes) (version 2) | ecosystem: Environmental > Aquatic > Marine > Oceanic | place: Pacific Ocean... | reverse complement strand
GTGCCGCAGGTTCTGCACACGCCAAACATATTTCTCTGGGGTTCGGACATACCCACCGGCACCAGTCGTACTCAAGCAAGGATGCTCTGGGCAGGGAGATATGTTGTCATTCAATGGGTTGGCTTGGCAATGAAGATGCACCCGTGTTTTCATACATGGATCATACCAACTGGGTACAATCATTTCAAGTGGTTACTGCTTTAAATAAAGATGAATGGTTTATCGATACGATTAGAATCAAAGATAAAAAAGCTATTTATAATAGTGTTGTTTACGAAAGTGATTTATAGGACAATTTATTCTAAGCCGCCTTCTATTCTAATTCTGCCTTTTTCTCTTATGTCGCCTTCATCTGGCTGATATAGAGCATTAGATTCTGAATAAACATCAACTCCTCTCCTGTTACCAATTTCACCAACTTTATCAGGGTTAATTTCGAAGTGACCATGGTTTCGTTCTGATTCGTTTATATAACGATATCCTTTTTCTCTCATTGAATCTGTTAACTGTTGGTAGTAATACCTATATTGAGGATCTGATGCAAAGTTGTCCCAGTTTACTTCTTGCCCACCTATAGTAACTGAACTTATATCTACGGCATCACCTTTCCCATGCTTACTAGTTGTACTTCTGTGTTCTGCATGAAGTTCAGGATCTCTAAATAAAGATGCAACATTAAATTCTATATTAGCTTCGTCACCATAAGACTTTAGATCGCCCAGTATTTGTTTAACACCATCCATAGATCCTTCCCCTCTAATGATTTCACTTAATGCTAAGTTACCCTCTATAGTGCTTGAAGTTTCGTTGATTAAATCATTGTTAACCTGTGCTTTCTTTTTATCATCAAGGCTAAGAATCCCCTGTTCAAAAAGAGCCTTGAATTTTGAGTCCATTTTATCATATTCTTCCTGCTCTTCCGCTGTTTTATTTTCTTTCTTGTTAAGAGGTAGATATTCTGTCTTGAATTGATTCAATAATCTATTCCCGTCTATAGGCACTGGACGAGAACCTCCTCTACCTCTTCCCATATGAAATCCCTGATATTGATTTACTACCTCATTTACAGTTCTTTCATCTACACTATAAGGCTCTTCATTGCTTGGCCCTAATGCTCGTACTTTTTCACTTAAAGTGAGTGCCTCCCAATTTTCCGGCCTTACCCACATAGTGTCAGCATCATGCTGTACTTGTTCTTCATTTGGTAAAAGATTGTATGTTCCTTCTCTAACTGCTTCTATATTTTTGGAATCACCTTTCATATCTACCTCACTAGTTTAAGAATACTCTCTACAAAGTTAACTATATCATCATGTCTACTATCAACTTTATCTAGGTCTACATTTGGTTCTTCTTTCTTTTTTTCTTTTTTGTCTGTTAACTTAGAAAGCATAGACGGTTCAGAAGTAACAGTTTCTTCAATGATCATTACACCATCAGCACCGCAATCTTCTTCTTTTTTTCTACCTGTTACTTTACCCTCTTTACCTAAGAGTTTTTCCCAATCATCTATTGTGGGAATACCATCCTCTCTTTTCACCTTATCCGGGTAGTCATGTTTTTCTTTTTCGTAATCAGGATCCTGTTGTTTACCTCTTTCCATTGGTTTAATCATTTAACTCTCCAGATTCTATTTCGCGAAGGCTTGCTTTCATTTTGATTGCTCTCTTCTTTTTAGCTCTTGCTTGTTTAATACCTTTTATTTGTTGTTCAGATGTATATGGCTTAATACTGAAAGGTGTCCAGTAATGGATCCCCGCTTCTAACGGAGTACGTTTGGGTATATTCCCAAATAATGATTCTGTATCTCTGGTATAGCCATACATTGATTCTAAAGCTCTTAATGGTAACCAGTTTCTTCTAGCAATAATAACTCTTGCATCAGTATCATCTGTTATAAAGTAATCTCTTCCTTTGTGGTCTACATATATTTTTGTTTTATATGGTACAAAAGAAAGAGGTCCATCAAATAATGCTTTTGTTGCCAGTGCATCACTAAATACTCTCTTTCTATGATCTCTACTTTCAGAAGGGTATGTTGCTTGCCCAGTAAATAGTTCTTTACCTACAGTTGTTTCTAAGAATGGTTTAAGTATAGGAGTTATTTTTTCAAGTGCTCTGATTCTCTCTGCGGATACTCCCTTAGGGTGTACTCCTAATGCTTTACTTGCAAGAGTTGCTAATCCTGTTGCATCACTGAAAGCATCTAATAAAGAAGATCCCGGCATAGTTACTACAACCTTTCTTCCATCAGGAGAGTTCAGGGGTAAAACCCTTGCTCCCTCTTCTAGTTTGTATTTACTGATCCATTGTCTTTCTTCTTTCGTAGGTGCTCTTCCTATACTTTTTAATGCTCTTGCATTCTTTATAACCTTCCCTATTTTTTTTGGGTCAGTCATACTCTTTAACCAGAAGTGTGCATTCCTAGTATAGAATGTCCAATATGGCATAACTCTTTTACTTACAGCTTTTTCAAAACTAGTAACCTTACTATAATCAAAGAAAGTATCATCTACTATTTGAGCTGCTCTATCGGTTAGATCTTTAGCTATTCCCTGTTGGTAGGCATTTGCAAAGCCTATCTTTTTAACATCATCGTATATACCTGCTTCTTTAAGAAGTGCTTTATAAACATGTTCAAATGTTTTTATTCTTGTATATGCTTCGTTAGAAGAACCTATTCTTGCAACCGTGTCAGACAGTACTGTTGTTATAAGTTTAGAAGTAAGGTTTACTGCCTGTCCTCCTGCTTTAGCAACTTTTAAAGTACCTTCCATTAACCCGCTTGAATTATCTATTGCTGAATCAAGTGCTTGAAAAATACGTGGTACGCTACTCTCATTTAAAGTTCTAATTCCGCCGTATTGATTCCAGTGATCCAAAAATTGTCTGGCCCTACTTGTATCAATAACTCCTGTTGAATGAGCTAATTCTAAAATATCATTATCGTAAGTACCCTTACCTTTAGCAGATGGATGTGTTGATTCTAAGATCTCACCCATAAGACTAGTCCTAGATAATCTATCTAAAGCTTTTGCTGAAAAGTCTACAGCAGGTTTAGCAAAAGGAACTTTATTTAAAACTTCTCTCGCTTTCCCTGTTAAGGAGTTCTCAATAGCAACCCTCGCGGCAGCATGGGCCAAACCTAAACCACCACCAACAGCAGATTTTAAAGCAGGACCTAATCCTCCTACCATAAATGCTCTTCCTAAATTATCTAAATAGTTAGTAGTAAACCAAGTTGTATGTGCAAATAATTGCCCCGCTACAAGCAGTCTATTAAATCTATCAAATGAATCTGTCATAACATCAAAAGCTTTATTGCTAGATTCAGTTAGAGGCATGTTGTTTAAACTTGAAAGTAACATTCTTGCTGTTCTTTCTTTCCCGTCAAGGAAAGCACTAGTATATCTCTCAGCAGCAAGATCCCTGATCTCACCTCTTGTTAATGAGGATAAGTCAGGTTCAGTTGTACTCCTTGCTCTCTTAAAACCACCTTTAACACGAGTTAGTTTTTCTGGAGCTTTTCCTAAGTCATCTGTTAATCCCGGCATATAATAGTCAAACCCTACCAAGAAAGGATTACCCGTTTCTCCTATGGTTTTGTTATATGTATCTATCTTCGATTTATTAAATGCTACAAAATCATCCATTGCTTTAACAACTTTCCCACTAGGGTCAGCTTCAGCAATAATTGGAATCATCTTTTTGCCTACAATACTGTTTGCTCGTTTATTTGCAGCATTTAATAAATCGTACTTCTGTGGAGAAGTAAGTTTCTGGCCGTTAGATACTAATGTTTTCTTAACTTTCTTGTAGTAATCATCTCTGAGTTTTTTAGACATACCTGCAGCTTGAATTCTTAGGTTGTCATACACCTCTAATTGACCACCGCTTAAACCGCCTTCGATTTTTTCAAGTCCTTTCTTGTAGAAATGTGCTCGTGAAATTAGGTCTTTCTCTCTCTTGGCCGCTATTCTAGTGAGATCCCCTATACCTACATCAGACTGTAATCCTAATCTTTCTTCAATAGGAATATCTTTCAGTAGATCCTGTGTGGCTTTGTAAAAATCTGGTCTATACGCTTGGTTAAACATATCAATAGTATTATTCCCAACCTTAGAAACCTTCTGAAGAACTTTACCTGCACCGGGAGAAAATAACATCCCTGCTGATGCACCTATTAATACCTTTTGTAAAACATCCATTGCATCATCATCTTCTTGTCTCATTGTAGATCCAAGAACTGCACCAGTTGTAACTCTTGATAGTGTTGTTGGGTCTAAGTTTTCAAGAACCTTAAGTGCCTTAGATCCTTTCGTTATATCTAATGCTTTAAGAGAATCCGAAGCTAACTTTCCTGCTGTACCAACAACTTTTCCCGGCAAGCCAAAAATAAGATTATCAGCATTAAAAACAAGATCTGTCATAATGTCAGCACCGAACTTTTGAGCGTCGCTTAAATCTTCTTCTACATTTTCGGGACTTTGAATTCCAAGTTTTTTATATAAGTCTACTCTGAATTCTTCTGATGTATATTTGTCATCACCTTCTTGTCTTTTCCCTTCAAATATTTCCTTGAAAGGTTTAGTATATAAAGGTTGATCGGGTGTTAGGAATATTTGCTTAGTGGCTTCTCTTGCTACTTGTTCACTTTTTTCAGCAGCACTAAACAGAAGCTCGATAGGACTTCTCTCCTCTCTCTCTGTCTCTTCTACCATTAAAGAGGGGATACCGGCCATACTAAATTCCTTGTTGATCGGATGCTAGTTTATCAAGATAATTATTAAGCATTTCAAGTTGCTTTTCTTTTTGTGTGGCATCTTTGTTTCTTCCTGCTTTGTATAACTTCTTCCTTGCATAATTAAGATTCTCAAGTGCTTTTCTAAGCCTCTCGTTTTTAGGAGTTAATACAAGCGTTTCATTTATATTATTAATAGCTTTATCTATTTGGTATATATTACCTTTAATTTCTTTATCTAAAGGAGCATGCGCTTCTTTTCTTGTCTTTTCTTTTTCTTTTTTTAACAGGTCACCTTTTTTAATTTCTAACTCTTCTTTTTTAAGACCTCTTTTATATTTCTTTTCCTCTGCTGATATATCTCTTGTTCTTTTTTTCTTAAGATAATCAAGCATTATATCTTCTTTTGATACCTGTTGTTTTGGGGTTTTGCCATACCTTAAGCCTAGTGCTTGTAACATGGCCGGTGCTCTTTTACCGTATGTTCTTTGAATATCGGCTATTCTTAAATTCTTAATTCTATCGTTAAGCCCGGGATTAGACTCTTCAGCTTGTGCTAGTCTAAGTTCTAACTCTAGATCTAATAAGTCTGCGTGGCTTGGGTCACTTTTAGAAACCCCTGACTTCTCAAGTGTGGCAGATGCTTCATTCATTAAAGCCTGTTTAACCTCTGGATGGAGAGTTGCCGGTTCTGCTTCACTGTTATTTTGGTTTAGATCTTCAAGGTTATCAGGTATAGTTTCTCCTATGATGTTCCCCTTTGGATCTAACTCATAGTCTTGTATTGGAGGTAGTCCCATTTGCTCAAAAATATCCATTACTACTCCTTTTTCCCTGCGGCGGCAGCTTCTGCTTCTCTTTTTGCTATATTCGCATTTAGAAGTTTGTCCCACTTCTCTTGCTTAGCAGCTTCAGCGGCTTTAGCTTTCTTATTTCTACCTATTGCCATAAGCTCAGTATATAGGTTTACGCCGGGAACTTCTGCTTGAACATCACCTGTTCTTGTTTGTCTTCCTCGTAATGTATCTACATAAAGATCGCCAACAGCAGCTTGTGTTCTTTCTTTTTTATTGTGTTGATCTTGTAGCCACTTAGCACCAACATCCATCAACCCTTCACGGGTGTCTTGATCTTGCCATGCTTTGTTCCAACTTTGTTTTCCTCTTTCCCAAAGAGAAGGATCTTTTTTAGCCGCAGCTTTTTTCTTTAACATTTCATCATGTTCAGATTGGCCACTTCTTAACTTCTGAAGATCTTCATATTCTCCTTGTGCGCCTCTTAATTCTTCAAGGCTAGGATCTTTCCTCTCATAGTTTAAGTCTTTTATAGACTGAAATGTTTCCTCGTAAGGAGTATCACTAGAGAGTTCCTTATGCGCCTCTGATTCTAAAAACATTTTTTCCCATTCACCCATAACATATCTCCTTTTTAGTCAAACATTCCACCAACGCCTTTTCCAAGTGCGCCTCCGGCCGCTGCTCCTGCAGGACCTCCATAAATTCCACCAACTATTGTTCCACCTAAGGAAAGTAGATCAGTAAATCCACTGGATGCATTAGCTCTTGCTGCATTTTCTGCTTTATATCTAGCTTGATTTGTCGCATTTTCCATTGCCGTATTAGATGACAATATCCCTTGCTGAGTTTGCATTGCAGGTGAATACATAGCTGCTAATCCTCTTTGTTGGTTAGCAATTTGCCCTTGTGCTCCTAGCACCTGATCTTGTAATGCGTGTTTTCTTGATAGTCCTGACTGAAGATCAGAAGAAGCCATTTTACCTAACTGTTGTTGAGTTCCTCTTCTAACTGCTTGTTGTTGGTCTTGCGCTGTTTTAGCTCCTCTGGCCAATGCTCTTTCTCTAGAGCCACCACCTGATGAACCATACATTCCGCCTTGAGATATTGCTCTCATACCGGCTTGTTGACCTGCTTTACCTGCTTCTTCAAGGCCTGCTATTTTTTGTTGCTGAACAACTTCTGCCGCCTTACCGTAAGCCTCTGATAATCCTAGTGGAGCATCTGCTCTTTTTTGGATATCAGCAACAGTTCCTTGCATCCCACCTATAGTCTGTCCCATCTGGTCTAGTTGAGGTTTAAAATCTTTATAATAAACATCTCCAAGTCCTGCGTTTGGATCCTGATAAACAGTAGTTGGGAGGTTCCCTAAGTTTTCTTTATAACTGTCTTCTTTTGAACCTAAACCTAAAAAATCAAACATACCCATCTCTACTCTCCTTCGCAGTCTTCATAAAACGAGAAGTCCATTACTATCTCGTTATTGTTATCTGGAACCATATTGCTTAACGTATTAATCATATTCTGCTTTAATTGTTCTTCAATTTGCTTAGATTGTATAGCCCTTGGATCCCCGTCTTTAAATAAACATTCGGTTTTAACAGCTTGTAATACATACCTCTCAAACTCGTCGATATCACATGACTGAGCATCCGCTAATGTAGTAACTTCATCAACAGTTTCATCTACTAATTGTTTAGCATTTCTAATATACCACACCCTTAGAGTACCACTTCTCCCTGTTTCAGGGAAGATACGGATTTTTCTTCCGTTAGTAGCATCATTGTAAGGAGTCCACTCAAGGTGATGATTAGATCCTGTTGAATAGATATCTCTATCAGAAGCTTCTGCTAGATTCCTAACTCTTTTAACTTCATGAGATGTACTACCTGCTGAATCTTGAAAAATTAACTTCCTGATTTTATTGCCATAGATATCGCTAGGGTAGTCATATAACTTAGTTCCTGCAGATAAAGTAATAGTTGTTTCAGATAAGAAATAATCCTCATACAAGGCATGAATTTCTGCTTCTGCTTTTTTAATAGATTCGTTAATCCAAGCGTTTATATCAGAGTCTGATATAAATGTTTCATCTTGGAGATCTAAATCTGCTTGGACTCTTTCTCTTAATTGTTTTAATGTACTCATATTAATCCCACCTATCTGTATCTGTATGGTTTGGTAATTCTTCTATTGTTGCCCAACTATCTTCGTCATATCCCCCTACTATTTGGGAAGTTCCGCCCATGTGTTCAGTTACTTCAAATTTAAGATCTTGAGTAGATCCTGCTGTAAAAACAAGAGATCCTGAAAGGAAAGTTTCAATACTGGAGATTTGCATAATATTTGCACCACTTGAACTGGCATCGACTTGACTTATGTTGTTTTGGGTTCTGTCAAGTACAGTAGACCCATGATGCACTTGAAGCTCGACTCTTGAAGCACTGAAACTGGTATTAAACTCTAAGCCAGAAACATTTAAAGTTAGATTCCAAGATACTCTATAGGTTCCTGACTCCACATCTGAAAAAGTTAAGTCCTCTAGATATTCTGCAGTTGTAAACCCTTCGGGGCTACTCATAAATTTCTTTTTCCAGTAAATAGGCTTAAGACCGTTCTCTGATTGTAGCGCAGTTATATCTGACTGAGCTGTAGATATATCTGACTGAGCTGTAGATATATCTGACTGAGCTGTGGATATATTAGCATTGGCTGTCGTTATATCTGACTGAGTGGTACTAATTGTTGAACTAAGATCAATGGATTTCCCCTCTTTGTCTTTTAAATTAAACTCTTTCTTTTTAATGTCTTTTAGGATTCTTTGAATCTTATCTAAACTACCAGAAACTGCTTTGACGTTTTCTTTAGGATCATCGGATATATTTGTTTCATCTTTCTCGATGTTATAGTTCTTAACCATTACTCGCCTACCTCACTTTCTGATTGAAACCTATTCTCCACATTGTCTAATGCTCCATATTTAATCGCTATTTCTTTTATTTCAACTTTCTGAGATAAACTAAACGCACTAATATACCAAATCATATCTTCTTTAATTCCAGCAAGTGCGCCTCTAAAGGTGATATTGTTATTATCAAGCCTGTCTATTATTCTGAAAGCTGTATATGTTGTACTTTCATCATCATAAACATACCTTTTAGATGTTAAACTAAATGTTGTTGGGAAATGAATGTATGCTCCATCTAGGTTCTTAGGCCATATGAATGAATCACCTGCTCTATAATCGCCTTCTTTGTAGGTAGTTTCTGTATGAACCGTATCTTCTCCGCTTAAGTTAGCAGTAAATAGTCCTAAACTACCTGTTGATATATCAAATGTTACAGTTGCCAATCCCCACGCAGGATCCGTAGCTGTTCCAGATGTATACATCTTATGTCTAAATGGTTTTAATCCAATCTGTTTCCTTCTACATCTCGATTCCTTTCTTGGGAATCTTCTAGGTGCAGTTACTACATCTGGCATTGCCCATTTAAAGTTCTCTGATTTCCACGAGAAGTCAGGATCTCTCCATGTCCAAGTAGATTCTCTTGTTATTTCTTTTAAATCAGTAGTAATATTATTTGCATCGTTCAGGCTCGTTGGAACTACACCTATGTTACCGGGAGCTTCCAGTGAGAATGTTGCTTCATTAACCCATTTCCTACGTGCAGGATCTCCAAAGTGAGTAGCACTTGAAATATATTCAAAGTCTATATGTCTCTTATCCCAGTTATGTACGTCTACAATTGCTGCCAATGTAGAAGCTGTTGCTTCAGATAATGTTCTTGGATAATCATGCTTAAAATCGTTAGAGTGTCTATATACAACACCTGTTTGATCCCCTCTATATAATTCTCCGTTTCTCGTTACCATTGATGTTGCTTCAAATCTAGGAGCGTCCATCATTGTAAACCCGTGAGAAGCAAGGTCTAGAACCCAAACAAGGTCAGCTACTGTTGAGCCTCTCTTTGCCACACCCCAATAAATCTTTTGATTCCTCTCATCGTATGTACCATTAACAACTGTTTTAGCTGTGTCTGATGATATAAGATCAGAATAAGATTGTTCCAGATCTGCTGTTAATGGTTTAATCTTGTAACCATCAGTAACATAGAAACCATTACTTCCTGCGAAGTATAGACCCATTGGTGTTTTAACAATACTTGCGTGTGCTAAACACCCAACATGCTCGTCAATAACCCTTGATCTAAATGTACCATCTCCGGTATTATCTAGCATTCCCTCTAATCTATATATATACGAACCGGTAAAAATAACTGGTAATCCAGCTATCTCTCCTGCTCCGGTTATTTCATCGTCTAGATCAATATAAAATGTTTCGCCAATAGAGCCTACTATCCCCGGAACAGATTGGTATACCCTATTTGGCCTTACCTTTTCTCTTATTGTTCCCTTGGATACTGGAAAGATTGATCCGTTAGCTAGCGATGGCGTAACAGTATCTGGATCATCGTTTGTTTCAAAGTAATCCTCTATTACATTACAATAATAAGCTACATCTCTAGTGCTTATAACGTATTTACACTTAGGTGCTGGCCAGAAGTCTACAGTATCATCATTTGTGTATAATTCTTTTCTGTAAACCAAGTCTTCGTCTGTAACAGTATCATAAATTTTGTCTAACCCGTATTCTTCTGTGTCTGTATTATGTGTTTCCCCGATATAATAATATAGGGATCCATTTGCGGTAGTACGATAAAGTTCTATCATAACCCTGTTTAAATCCCAGTTAGCGTCAGTGTATGGTCCCTCTGTTGATATATTATAACCTTTAACATCAATAGCTGTTTGAAAAGCCATTAGCTCGGTCACGTTATCAGCAGCTCTATTAACCCATGTTCCTGTAGAGGATCCCGGGGATGAAGTCTCACCGCCGTAAGGGTTTTGAGTAATACTATCCTGTGCCTCACATGTAGCCTTATCTGCAAAACTTCTGTCTATCTTACCATCAACAACACAGAAGGATTCTCCTCGACCTACATTATGATAGCCTTCTCCAAATCTATACTTAACTCCCATTGAAACCGGTTCTGAAGTAGGTCCGTAGGTTGTATATTCTACGTCGCCTACTTTATAAATGTATTTATAAACCGTTTTATACCTGTAAACATATGTAGATTCAGTTAATGCTTCTTTTAAATTTAACTCTGCGCTAAAAACATCTTGGCTTCCCTGATGCCAAAAATACCCTGCTGCGGTTGCAGCTCCGAACCAAAGGTTAAAAGTTTTGGCAACATAAGAGTCAGCGGTAGCCTCAGATTTGACATTAAAAAATGGCTCATATACATCTAAAGGGACTTCAACAACTCCTGTTGTAGTAATACCCGGCTTAGGTAGTCCTAAAGTTTCTGCGTTCCATCTCGGCGCAGGAAACATTTTAAATGTTTTAATATCAGGACCAGCGTAGTTTCCATCTATATCAAGGCCTGTGGACATTTTTATATGAAAGCTGGAACTATTTACCTGAACTGTTTCAAATACAGCATTTGCTGTTAACTCAACTAGAGTTGAATTAGTACTCATAGTAACTGTTTGATTGCCACTAGCGGTTAATGCTGTCGAGGAAAAAAGACTATCCGTAAATAGAAACCCTGTACTGGTAGTTAAATAAACAAAAGTATAAGCAACATCTTCTGAAATACCAACAGTTGGATCAGTGACATTAGCATAAACTGTGGCGTAATGGGAAAAACCGTGATCACTGTCGAAAGTAATTCTAGAACAGTAATGAGCCGGATACGCCCAAATATAACTACTGTCAATATTTGAAGTATTAAAAGTAGCAGAAATTAATTCCGTATCGTCTATTGGAGAACTTTTATGTAATTTCCCTGTATTATCTGCAGTTTTCTCAAAATAGTAGGTTATATCTTTTTCAATACCAACAGAAGAATTTGTTGTGTTTAAAGTAACTTCATCATTATCGTAAAGCCCGTGATCTTCGTCGAAGGTAATCTCATTATCGTCTATGGTTGCTGAATCAAAAGTAACCTGTACTTCATTTATTTCACTTATGGTATCAGACATCCCATCTTTATACTCTTCTATTTGATTATCTATACTTCCCTTTTTGAAAGTAAGAAGATCACCCTCTGAAAGTCCGTGGTTCTTACCTATGTAAATACTGTCTGTTGTGTCACCGCTTCTTTCTATTCCACCCCAAGAGAAACTTCCGGAGGTTACATCCTTTGCTGCACATTTTAGTCTAAGCTCAACTTCTCCAAGCCCGGCACCATCAAGCTTCGACTCGTCAACGCCCGTAAAACCCTCTGTATATCTATTTGTAGATGCATCATCTAAAGCTTCAGTTGCATTAGTATCGGAATACTCGTTTGCAATTGTAACAAACCCTCTTGAACCATAGTAAATTCTTGCAGGTCTGGATATATTATCACTAGCACCTTTACTTGCAGTAAGTAGGTGATCTTGCCATTCTGTAAAACAAACTGGTTGGTTAGAGTCAATTGTTGATGACTTTAAAACCTTCCCGGATTGAGGGGTAGTGACCAAACTAGCTGTTGCTTTCTTAACGAGAGTCACAGCCTGATCATATATGTTTGTCTTTGCTGAAATATCTACATTTAATGTAATAGCTGATCCTGCCGCGGTTAAGGACAGGCTACCTTGAGTAGCGCTGGTTTTTATAAAGTAATACTTAGTATCCTGACTTATTCCGATATTACTATCAGTAACATCCTTTATATAAACTTCATCATCTGTAGCTAGTTCGTGATCTGTATCAAATGTTATTACGTTACTTGCTATTGTTTTAGTGTTGAATGTAAGTTCTACTTCGTCATTTAAGGCATAGAAATCTAGCCCTTGATTTATGATAATATCATCAGGAGCAAAAGGTCTTCTTAGTACCCCAAGATATGCCCAAGCTTCACTTGTGGCATAGGAGTTTGTATTAGCTTCTAAATACCATTTAAACCCTACTCTTGTTTCTAAGGATCCAAACTTAGTGATATCCATGTTTACGCATTTCTGGTATGTATTAGGAGGACCATCGATATACTTATCAGTAATCCCTCCTGTAAAATCATTAAGTTTTAATTTAGAATATTGAAACATTAAAATGCCTTCATATATACAACGCCTACTCCTGCGCCGCCATTTGCTGCTATTATTGTATCTTTTATATTTGTTACAACTCTAACTTCAGATTTGGTTTGCCATTCAAGATCTGGAAAGAATTCAACATGGCCATCAACTCCGTCAACTGCAAGGTTTGTATCTAAGTAAAAGAACTGCCTAGTAATATCGTTAACATCCCCTTCTCCATCTACTAGTTGTAATTCTGAATCGGCTACATCTATTGTTATGTAATGATTGCCCGCTATCCCTGTAGCTGTCCATGAATCCGTAGAATCTCCTGTTACCTCATCTCCTGCTTTATAAATCGTCTTATCAACTTTCTTATTAATAACAAGAGCATCTGTACCGTCATGTTTGTGAACGGCCATACGTTTCATAAAGGTTTCTAATATATTAAAAACTTCACTACCAGAGTCAGAAGCACTTGGTATCTGATAAGCTCCTCCTGTTAAATCTCCGGTGTCGTCAATTTCCTCTGCCATCTCTCTCTCCTATTTTATTTTATGTATTGAGAAGGTCGTTCTAATTGCATAGGTATGTGTCAACTCTGTTGCCCCTGTATCATCATCGCCTACATCATCATAAAAAACATATCCTTCAACA
>Ga0208012_1000498_pt1 | contig 13428 bp, 7 predicted proteins | sample 15BtaG_FD_184090 | JGI IMG/M metagenome (GOLD analysis project Ga0208012, IMG submission 184090) | Marine viral communities from the Subarctic Pacific Ocean - 15B_ETSP_OMZ_AT15312_CsCl metaG (SPAdes) (version 2) | ecosystem: Environmental > Aquatic > Marine > Oceanic | place: Pacific Ocean... | reverse complement strand
CATCCCGCCACCATAAGATTGATTATACCACCCTGTACCACCTTCACTTCTGAACCAATGAGAACCATTCGCATAAAGAGAACCATTTACAATTATCTGATAGTCAGAATTTGAAGTAGCTGGGTCTTGGTTTATTCCGGTAAATTGATATAACCGAGTATTTCCACCGCTATTAGCAATGTGAATCTGACCATTACTTGATGCATTAAGTTCGTTTGTCCAAACACCATCCCACATATTACCATCACTACCAAGCAAACCCGAATTATTACTCTTCGGATATATGTTGGTGGCATATAAATTATTTGTAACATCTACATGACTATCACCATCACCAACAGAAAAAAGCAGAGTACCCATAGATTGGTCGTCAAAGATTCTTGTTCCTTGATAACTTGTGTGTCCACCGATACTAACCCCGGTATGGTATGCTACAAATAAGTCGGGGTATGGATGTGACCATGCCATACTTTGTTGAAATAAGGCGTAAGAGGCGGAATGTCCTGTATTATTGCCGGAACCAAACTGTATCAAATTATTAGAATTGGTATTGTGAGTAACGTAAGTCCCCGAATGGTTGTGAGATGTAGGTGATGCATAAGAGGAATAGTTGCCCGAATGAATTATCTTTTTCCAACTTCCCCAAGATGAACCCCAAATACCTCTTACATATAAATCACCATTTGCATATTGTTCACCATCCCAAGCCATCTGCATCATATGCATCGAACTATTACTTGCATTGTGGTGTTGGGTTTGTAGCCCTACATAATGACTGCCACTTCCCGGCTCTCCAGTTGGATTGCTCCACGAATCCCAAAAGCATGAACCGTATGAGGGCACACCCCCTGTATCGTTCAAATTTACAGAACCCCATCCGTATGAGCCTGTCTGATATTGAATATCTGTATTACTATCATACCTTGAAAAAGTTGATGAATTTAGTCCATATTGTGACCTCTCTTGCCAAGTGCTTGACGCATTTAAATAACTTGAATTATGGTTGTGAGAAGTCGGTGTCCGTGCATCACTTAATCTTGAATCGTTTCCGGCGCAAGCATCACTCCCCCCTGTTCCTAATCCTCTCCAAGTATTTGTATCGGTATAAGTTTTGATATACCCCATGTTAGCAATATCGGTATCACTTAACTGTGTATTTGTATCGGTATAGGATTTGATATACCCCATATTAGCAATGTCGGTATCACTTAATTGTGTATTTGTATTAGTTGTATATGACGGCGTTTCCCAAGTTGCGGTTCCACTTGAAGAATATTTTAAGAACTTCCCCGCACTCCCGCCTGTTGGAATGTGCTTATTCCCGGCAGTAGTTGGGTGAGTGTAAACAGTATCAGTCGAGGAAAATTCAGTTCCTGACAACGACATATTAGTCCCCGCAGTATAAGTCGTATTTGTATTGGTCGTATATGACGGAACAACCCAAGTTCCGTCTGAACGTAGGAATTTCGTTGTGTCGCTTGGGTCTGCCGGAACCAATCCGCTATTACCTTCAGCTATTGCAGATGTATAAGCTACTGTTTGGTCGCCTGTGTTTGAGCCCTCCACCAAAACTGCACCAGCACCTACTGTTAAGACAGAGCTGTTAGCTGAATTAGCCGTTAAGGTTAATGTTCCTGTATTTACTGTAAGAGCAGTTGTTAGAGTTGCATTTGTTACTGTATCGGCATTACCTGTTACATCTCCAGTCAAGTCTCCAGTTATTGTACCTGAAAACGAAGATGCGCCTGTTGAAATTCCTGTGCCATCAAATGTGAGAGATGCACTGCCTGTCATTGCGCCTGAGCTATTATACTGGATTTGGGTGTCTGAACCCGCAACGGTAGATACGTCTGTCCAAGAAAGAGCACCACTCCCATCCGTTTTTAGAACCTGAGAGGCATTTCCATCAGATGTTGGGAAGGTCAGGGTGTCGTTTATTTTAAGGTTGGGAACCTTAAATATGGAGTTGCCACTATCGTATATAAGTCCAGTGACAGATGAGAGAGAGGCTCCTGTTGAGCTTTTGACCTGCACACTCCCAGCACTGCCAGCGGGTGCGGTCATCAGCTCTACTACATTCCCTGATCCGTTCTTAAAAAATAATTTACCATCAGCATAATTAATTCCGAGTTCCCCATAAACTAACTCGTTATTTGTTGGGGTCTCTCCTGAAGATGCACTTCTTTTTAGGAGAATTGTGTTTGACATTTAGTCTCCTTATTTAGAAAGAGCCACCATCAATCGTGTAGCTACTTAGTGTACCATTACCACTATTGTTATCTGTACCTGTCAGCGTGGAGAATCTCGCATTTCCAATATTACCACTAAACACCTCACTGGTGTTTGTCGCATTGGGAATAAAAACAAATTCATCCGCACTTCTATCTACACCAACAAACCCGACCTTAGCACTACCATCATAATACCTGAACTCGAATCCATTGTCACTGCTCGTTGTAGCAGTAGGAGCTGTATCGCCTCCTAAGGTGAGACAAGGGTCATCATATGTGACTACCGTTGAATTCACCGTAGTGGTTGTCCCATTTACTGTCAAATCCCCTGTGACAATAACATCGTTAGGCAAACCGACTGTAACGGTTCCAGCACTTTCTGCAACAGTTACCTCATCAGCAGTTCCCTGAATTGTGAGCGTTGCCCCTAAGTCGATGTCAGAGGTATTTGCACCATCTGATATCGTTATGCTATCATTTGTCAGAGCACTATTAGCGATACTGTCCAGTTTGGAGTTGGCTATTGACCCCGCCAACATAGCATTGGTAATCCCCAAAGCCTTCACCCTCATAGTGTCGGTATCGGTTTCTATTGAACTATCGTCAACATTAACACTCACCACACCACTGGAATACGCCAATCCGTCCCCTGCGATAGTGCTGGAAACAGAAATTGTACGACCATTAGTGTTTGCGTCAGTGCTATCGTCACTAACACTGATGCCGTTGGTGACGCTTAGGTCTGTAAGGAGCGGTAGGTGGTATGCCTCTACTGTGCCACCACTATTATTCTCACGCCCTATATAGACTTTCTTCGATCCCTGAGAGATCGCCATTTCACCAGCAATAACTGCGCTATCACTTGGTGCGGTCGTACCATTATAAGCAGACCTTTTGATTTGTAGAATATTCGCCATTAACTAAACCCTCCCCCATCGATGGTTTTATTTGCTAAAGATTGGCTATCCCCAACGGTTACTACGTCGCCCGAGCTCGCACCACCAAAGGTGGAGCTGGTTAGCTGATTAATTTTAATTGCTGATGCAGTTACGAGACTGCTGTTTAATTTCAAACCTTTACTGCCATCATGCGTGATAATATTTAAATCATCTGATGATATCTCCATTGAACTTTGCACACCCTCGCCATCAACTACTCGTTTTAAGTTGGTCTCAAGACCCTCATTATCATTAGCTGAGTTATGCACGGTCAATAAATCTTTGAATACCAGTCCCGGTACTTTGCTTCCTATTCCTGCCATAGTGTTAAGAATATCCCTCCTTTTAGGTCTTTAAACTATTTATTCTGCTTCTTTAAACGCTTATCTCTTTCCTTCATTGTCCTGCTTCCGTATCCCGGAGCGAGGATTGGAGCTATCTCATCAAGCAATTTTACGTAATCGCCTTCCATATCCATCCAGTACATATGCTTGCCAAACCAAGGGATGTTTCTAATACCCTTACTTCCACGCTTTTTAAAATCTTTCAGGGCGCGTTTAAACATCTCATCGCTATTTTTATGTTTATCTAACCTCTTCCCGAATTCTATTAAATCTTTAGCTGGGTCAAAGAGCCAGTCTGTTGGGAAAAGCAGAAGTTTAAGGACAGCCTCTGCACGAGGGTTATTGATAAAGCTGTAGTAGTGATACCTACTTAGCATCATCATTTTAAGTATGTTGCTTATAACAAGATCGTCCAAGTGATTCGTCCGCCCAGCCATTCGATCCTTAATCGTATCTGCCCCAGCCTCAGCCAGTACAAGGAGCATACCAAGCGTGAGAAACCTATACTGGGCTTGGAGTCTTTTATGTTTTGCTCTTATAAACTTACCATCAGCGTGTAACAACTCTGCCTCTTTACGGAGAACATTCGCCTCATTGGTGAATAAGTCCAACCTCTTGAGAGCGAATGTCTTAAGCATATAGAACAACCGCCTGCCGTCATTATACCTTAAGTATCCAACTGGCAATTCACTGTCCGCCACTGGCTGAACGTCTAACAGCTCAGAGTAGGCAAGCAATTGGGTCAGCTCTGTTTTTTCACCTGATGCAAGATCATCTATAAGTTGATTTAGTTCTTTCCCTTTAAACTTCCTTTTAAGACGAGCCATCATCATTCGTGTGTGCTTATTATTCTTTCCCTTAACGTACATCTTGGCTTGCTTTGAGTATTTTTTCATGACCGTATTTATAAGGGTTTCTTTACCGATCTGATCCATCTTCTTTAAGCCAACGGTCTTAAACACAACACGACCAAGCTTACTAAGACCTGAATCGCTCTCGTTAAGCTCCCTGAGTATAGTGTCATCCAACCCTAAATCTTTTAACTTATACTTGTTCAATCGAAATGTGGATGATACCATTTCTTTTAAAACAGATGCGTATGTTCCGGGTCTGAGGTATCCGAAGAACTTCCCCTGCCCCTGTCTGTACACACTCACCCCTAAATCAGCGAGCTGGGTCACCGCAGAAAACACAGAGCCCATAGTGGTTATGTATCCAATATTCCTGACCGTATTCCAACCTGTAGGCATCCCCGCCTTATTAAAATAATCATTAAACAGGCTCCTGAGTCTTTTTTCCTCACCTTTCGTAATCCCATGATCCGCATGGAGTTTAAATATCATACCACCAACCTGATCCTCTTTACTCATATATGGAAGTCCTGAGCGTTTCTGTTCTAACTGGCGTAGCTCCTCCATCAACTTGACGGCCTTAGGTGATTTACGGTTTGAGAATACTATTAGCTCATTCGCACCATTACGATAAAAACTCCCAACCTTGTTATCAAAAACTCCAACACTTTTTTTCTTTCCGGGAATGGCACGTAATGTATATCGATTAGGTCTCCCCCCAAGAAACTGGGCGGATGAAACCATACGGCTCATCCCAGCTCCATAATTAATAATGGACACATTCGGGTCGGCATAAAATCGTAGATGCTCAAGCTCTATAATGTCTACCTTACGCGCCTTAGTCCAATCGGAGAACTGTACAGAGTTTAAACCCTTAACCTCTCGCATTAAATAATTAGCTATATCAACCTGCTCTTCTTTAGTAAGAGCCCTACCTCTATCAGCCTCTGCTATTGCGATAGCCTCAGATAAGTCACCCTTCTTACTCCCTGAGGTTATCCCATGAACGTACTTGAGGTATGCGTCATAGTCAACAATCTGCCTTGGAAAATGGTCATCAAGGTGGCCTAAGTCAATCCCAACTGCGAGGGCTTTTTCATGCATCTTCTCGTGAGTTATGCGCCACTCTTGGTACTGTTTAAACACCTTATCGCTTAATAAATTTTTAATTGAAACGCTGTCCCCATTAAGGAGGGCAAGCTTCAGCGCGGTGTAATTAGCCTTCTTCTTTCTGCCTCTCGCCTTGTCTTTTAAATTTTTTAGGGACATAGCTAAAGGGACTGCCGTTTCGTTATACTCCTCTAAAATCTTCCACGTCCCCAACTGAAACTTTTTTATGTCCTCAGTGATGAGAGGGTTTATCCTATTAACCTGAGAGGAGAATGATTTTATAACATCCCTTGCCTGTTTTGATTTTGTGATCCGCTCGGCCTTCTTTGCAAGTCGCCTCTCTCGGAGGGTAACCTTACGTCCGAACTCTTTAGCGAGTTCTTTCTCGCTGTGTGGACTTAAGGAAAAGCCAATATCAGGATTTGAAGGATCAAATTTTCCGAGGTTAAAGACCGACTTTATTTGGTTAGGTTTGGTGGCTACATATGTATCAGCTATAGGTATCTTATCACTTGGGACGACATCAGTATAAGGGTCTTTTATGTCACGTATAATAACTCCGTCATGCTTACCTGACTTTAATAGCTTTTCTAATTCATTCTGTACTTGACCCCACCTTCTTCCCTGCCCCAATATGATAGCAGGGTTTTGCATTGAGATATAGACAGGATATACTTGCCCACCCTTTTCTGAAAATTTAACAGCTTCAATTGTGCCATACCCGGTTTTTTCAGAAAATGTTAGATTTGATTTTAATCCTGTATGAATGCTTTTACTGACGCGTTTTGTGCTGGTGTAGTCTGATGCAACAGCAGGATCGTCCGTAAAAAAGAAAGCGTCTTTTACAGCGGAAGATAACATCTTCCCCCCAATTGTACGCTTCCCAAATGGAACATCAGGTGAAAACTGTTTAAACGAGGTTAAACTTCCATGATAAACAACCAGTGGATCACCGTTTTCATCCACTACTTTAGACCTTTTAAACCATTTTCTGAAGGCGGGATTTTTCATAACTTCTTTTGGACTTAAGGAAAAGTTTTCCTCAGATGATCCCAACTCCATATGTACAACATCAGGTTCACCTTTATTATATTCCTTATATAGCTCCTTATCCCATCGCCTTGGTGCGAAGTCGTCATTCCAAGGAACTCTACTGGTTTCCACAAAACCATATTCACTGTAAAGTCTAGGAAGGACTGTATCAAATGCTTCGAGCTTTGTCCCGCCATTATCTATGGCGTGTGGGATTAAGGCATCTAACACATAAGGGTTAGAATCAATAGACTTGTTATGAAAAACACTTACAATCTCTCCATCTTTAATGGCGTACCCTATGGCTCCATTTCGAGACATAAACATAGCCATGTCTTTATATTCTTTTAGCCCATAAACATAAACGGATGAGCCGAATCGATTGTGTAATTTTGCTTTAGATATTGCCTTGCGGAATGCAAGGGCTTGGGACGGTTTTAACCGCCGAAGGCTTCGAGCATCTCCAAGACTTCTGACCTTGTGAGTTGCGGTCTTTCCGCCAACTCTTCTTGAATTGCTTGCTCCCTTTTCATTAGATATTGAGCTTTGTCCCGATTTTCTTGCGTTAACATTCCGTCTTCCTTCATCTGTACTAACGTCTTTTGAATCTTGGGATGGGGTGACATTTCGTCTCCCTCTAATCTTTGCATCTTTTTCTGAGATTTCGGCATAACTTTCGCCCCTTTCAGGCTTAACTCCTTCTTGAATATACAGCTCTTTTTCGTTGTACCAAAGAACTGCCTGTACTTGATCTACTCCCCACGGTATTCCAGTTGATTTTGCCAGCTCATCTGCAACTTCCTTAATTGCCTGTTTATGAGCTCTAAATTCATTCACACCATAACTATCACTAAGTTGTTTCTCTGCGCCTGTTTGACGTACAAATGTGCGATACATCCACACATCTAAAACGGCATCTTCGTGAATACCGTGCATATTGGTTATATATGCACCAATTTTCCTGCCAAACACTTCAGCACCATAATGAATGGCTTTTTTATCTGCCTTGGTACTGATATGAGAGGCTGTCCCCGGATAAGCATCTTTTAATTCCTGCCCGGTGAATTCCCCCAATAAGAACTGGTCGAGGTTTTCGATACCGTATTGGTCAATTATCTTTTGTAATAACTTTCCTTGCTTAGATACGTTTTCCCCTCGAACACCACCAAAAGGACTCTCCTCTCCTTTAAGTTTTCCAAGTCCCCAATATTTTGACCACTTATCATGTTTAGGGTGATATTTTTCATACCAAGTAAAGGGAACTTTATCATTATCCGTTTCCTCAAATAATCTGATCGCCTGTTTATAATTTGTTGCCACTGGCTGACCGTTACTCAGAATCCCCAATGCGGTAATAAAAAACGATTCCTTATCATACACATCGTCTCGGATTTTTGACACGTTACTGAGCGTAGCATCTATGTCGCCCCTATACCATCTTCTTGGAGAAATATCAATGCTACTCAAATCTCCGTCTAAATCAAAAACGGAAGACACGTCTTTTTTGGTCATCCGTTTTAATCTCCGAACAACCTTCTTAAATGTTTTTTCGTTCCACCTCTCACCAGCTTTTAGAATGGACTTATTTCCACGCCTCAATCTATTAAAGGCAACCGCTGAATCAACATAACCCTTCTTTGGTGTCATAGCAAAACCAGTATCATCCGTTGACCCTAATACTTTTTCTATAATCTTTTTATCTAAGCCTTCGGCCTCCCACTTTGCTCGAGTTCGTTCCACAGCATCTTCTAATCTATCACTATCTCTTTCCGTTAACCCTAATACTTCTTCTATCCTCTTTTTGTCTAAGCCTTCGGCTTCCCACTTTGCTCGAGTTCGTTCCACAGCATCTTCTTGTCTCTGACTATCACTTGGCCTGTTCCATTCGATCTCCTCCTGAGTAAGTCTCTCTAATTCAGCCTCAACAGCCTTAGCATTATTTCTATAAAATTGGAGGGACTCAGGGTCTGTAAATTCTTTCCCCTGAGCGATAGATTTAGCGATCTCTTTTATTTTGGCATCATTAGGAGGGAGGTCAATTGCCTCAGTGGGCTCTGCCTGTTCTCCTAATATTTCCATATCATCAATAAGATTAGTGCCATCATCTAAACCCATCTCAGCTTTCACAGCGTCCAATAAATAATCGGGCATAACCGTATAGTCGGGGAGAGCGACATCGTAGCCTAAACTTCTTAATAACGATTTGCTGAATAGCTCTCGCCCGCTAAATGGAAGAGACTCACCGCGGTTTTGAGACTCTTCTTCTACGGCGGTTACCCACTCATTGATATCTTCTTTAAGTCTTGGATTAACTTCAGGAAGTTTGGCATGGATAGCCTCTGTGACATCTTCAAGGAAATTGGCTGTTGTAGCCTCAGGTGATAATAGAACACGTCGTGTCCCATCCTCATTCTTATAGTTTGTTGCTTGGATGGTAACATTGTATCTGTTGACACCGTCATTGACATAGTTGTCGTCTCCTTCTTTGATGATTGATCGGGAAAACTCGCTTGGGTTGTACCCAGCCTCTATGAGTTTTTCCTCAGTAAACACATCTTGGATTAGCTTATCGGAGAAACCTAAGCCAATCTTATCTTTAAATTTTGTTAGTAGTCCAACACGACGTTTATACTCGACCTGCTCATCTGTAGTCGCTTCCTCTACCTGTGCATCTTTCGCCTGCTTTAAGGTTTGATACTTTTCTATTTCTTCCTCAACAACCCCATTAACCTGTTCTTGAGTTACCTTATCCCGAGTTAATTGACCGACGGCAGAAAACGCGCCACCAAACAGTGCACCTATCGCGAATGATTTTTTCTGTTCAGGGGTAGACAATAAAAGAGCATCCATGAAATCAGGGTCAGCCTCTCCTAATCCTGATGCAATCCCTTGATCGTGAAAGAAGTTCTGAACCAGCTCCTCTCCACCTTCAGTAACTGCACCTGTCCCAATAACCCCCAGTCCTCTTATAAACTTAGCTAATGGTTTTCGTACTCCCGGTTTTACCCCAGCCATAGCTAATGCTATTTGACCAGCATCCAGCCCAATCAGTGTCATATTTTTCTTAAAAACACCACTGGCCTCTTCACCAGCGCGATTCTTATCAACACCAGCGTCAATCAACTGCTGGTATGTCTGTCCAGCCTCCATAGCTGATTCCATCGGCCTCATAGCAAGCGCACCTGTAACCGCACCCTTGATACTCCCCCATATACCTCCAGCCCTGCCAAACCACTTAGCAACACCAAGACCTGTTGACATTAATGCTAATTGAGTGGGGATTTGTGAGGCAATAGTTGTGGAATAAAAATGGGGGTCTAAGAAGTCGCTCGCCTCGAAGTCTTTCTCCATCATGGGATGGAGATTTTCCTCCATAGCTTTTTTAGTTTTTAATCTCGAACTCTCGATCTTTGCAACCCTCTCGTCCGACAGGTTGCTCCCAGTAGCCTGATTCAACCATAACATCCCCTCAGCCATTGATACCCCAAAAGCACTCAACCCATAGTCCAGTGAGTTGGCTGTCTCTTCAGCGAGCTTTTTAGACTCAGATATAAGCTCAGGATTGCTCTCAACCATTTTAGCTATGGCTTGTTTTATTTCAGGATATGTAGACCGTCCGTCCTTGATACCCTTATTAACAATAGATTCAGCTTTGGGAACGTCCGCTATTAAATCGGACTTGTGCTTTTTTATTTCATTGGAGTTGTTTAAACGCTCTACAGCCCCTTCAAACTCTTGGGCTTTCTTAGATCGGTTTATCTCACCAGCATAATTTTGAACGGTAGGGTCATCTTCAGGGAGACCTGTGTATTGTTTCGCAAACGCAACAGAGTCCTTATTGGTGTTCTCCCATATCTTATCTACAATATAGTTTGAGGCTTGCTCACCTACTGTTGGATCGTTATAACGTGCATAATTATATAAGGCTGGGTTACCATTGGCATCCCTACCCATAAATTCTTTGCCCTTTTCGGCTCCATACATTTCAGCTAATTCAGGAGTCCATAAATGGTTGCCGTACTGGTTTTGATTGGCAGACCCCTTCTCGAACAGCTTTACGGTGTTGTACAGGAAACTGTTTTTATCCTGCATAGACTAACGTCTTGGTGGTCGTGCGCCACCTACAAGAGTAGGCGATGTGGGGTGATTTCTTTTCTTCTTTACACTTCTCGAGTTGATACCGGGGAGATTCTTAAATTCTTTTGAAATGTTGCTGAACATTTCCTTTCGTATTTTCTTAGTCTTATCCCTTCTTCGAGCAAAGCCACCAGCATACTTATTATTATACTTCGAATATGGATCAACCTTATCAGCCTTAAAAACTTTTGGTTCAGCTTTCGATAAACCTTCCTTAAGCTTAATCTTTTTTGGAGTTTCAGTTCTGTGGATAACACTTAAAGCACCGCTTGTGTCAGGCAAATAATTACCTTGTTGTTTAATTTTTCCCACAGCTACGTCATCTGCCATGTCAGGTTGTTGTGACTGCGTAGCATATGATGCCCGCGCTTTTTTCAATCGATCGGCTTGAATCTTATCTGAAACTTCGACATCCTGTCTTCTCATTGATGGGAGCTTTAGTCTACCTGAAGTATGTTGAGCCTTTTTCCTTTCATCGGAAGACATTAATTCCGCCTGCTTCGCCCTCTCATAAGACTTCTTATAACCACCTTTTAAAAACTCTCCCTGCTTCCTCAGTTGCTGACCAGTAGCTCCTGATCCTATCTGTCTTGTAGAAAAATCCTTAGAGCGTTCAACGGCTCGAGCAGATATTGCTTTTAACTCTGCCTCAGATGTAGGTTTAAAAGTCTTATCTCTTTTTGGATTTGGGGGAGGTTTGCCCTTCAGACTTAAACTGTCTTTATATGCTTGTTCTGTCTCAGGTGTCCCAGCATATATTTTTGAAGTCTGAGCCTGATTCGTTACATCCATTGGTAAACCCGCTGACGTTTCTTTTATGACTGGCTTTATTGGTTTAGATAGGTCAGTCTTTACTTTGCCACCTCCAGCGTTAGCAAGCGGATCAGTGACCCCTGCTACATTACTGTTGGTTCCAACTGCAGTGTTTTCAATATTATTCTTGGTTATATCTCCTGTGGGTTTAGCTACTTTATCGACCTTTTCAACAGATGAAAGTGCTGGAGCGGGGTCACCTTTAAATAAGTTAGCTAATCTCTTAAAAACGCCGGGCTTCGGGGGTGGTGTACGATCATCGGTGGCTATATCTGTTTGGTCGAGTCCAAGAAGTTTTCTTTGAGAGTTTATATATTCATTACTCGATTTGTCAGACTCATACTGCAACTTGGTTATTTCTTGGTCTCTTAAGTTACCTTCGCCGTCATCCTCCCTTACAAAAAATTTATCCTTCCCATCAACCTTCTTTGTAAATAATTCTTTCTGCGCGTTCTTACTCACATAAGTTCGAGCGTCTGCTTTTTGTTTTGTTTCCGCATCAATGCGAGCGTTCCGCATTGCAACTAACTCCTGTAAGGGAGTTTTTTCCATTCTTTTTAAGCCAAAATTGTACTGCATATAATCCCCTATTTCTTATTGAACCAGTCAAAAAGATACTTCCCACTCTTGTCCTGAGCCGAAATTCCACCCATAATACCCCCAACTACATCCGCCATACCTTGTGATTGGGCTTGCCCCTGACCTAACTGAAACTGAGCGATTTCCTGCTCTCTCGCCTTATCTTCCTTGCGCTTTTGTTCGTAAAGCTGACGAGACCTTTTTTGGATATATTTATTCTTATCCATCTCAGCACCCATCTTTGCCTGTGAGCCTATTAAACTGCTACCCATACCTTGGCTCAACAGACCTTTATCAATCTGAAATTTTGATCTGTCGGTTTGATCTGCTATCTGACCAGTCGCCTGATTTAGACCTTTCTGCAAATCTCCCTGAGACATACCTTTACTTTGTAAATATTTTAAGTATTTTTTCTCATGTTTCTTACCTATCCCCAATGCGTCAAATGCTGGTGCGACTAATCCTGCCCCGGCACTAAGTAATGTTCCCCACATATTATCCTACCTTTGTTGCTGTAATATAGTACATCACGCCCGCCTGATCTTTGATATATAGGCGACCCTCATCTTGAATTGGTTCGGCTGGGCTTAACTGTCCTTTAGTTAAGCTTGTGAACTTAAAGTCCCCATTCCCCAGCTCACCGTTCTGTACTTCTGATTTTGAAAATCCAATTGATCCCTGCTTACGATCGAGACTATGCTTGTATGCTTTTTCACTTGCCATCTATTTCTACCTCTATTTTACCTATCTCTAAATCCGTAGCCGTTGAGGCTGACGTTGAGATTTCTACCATTATACTGTTTGCCCTACGACCTACTTTAATACTGTCGTACTTATTGTCACCGCTACTATCATTAGACGGTAGCGTTCCTGTCCATAAAGTTGTGGACGAGTCCCCATTGCTATAAATCTTGGCGGATACTGCTTCCGAACTATCATATCGAGCATTGAATCGTCGGATGGTGGTATTGTTGGACATATCGGTGAGAGGTATCCATCCAGTCTTTCTTTTTACAGAAAATGACTCAGAATCAGCTCCGCCTAAAATATAAACTGTTGAATCAGCCATTAATCGTCTACCTCTATTTCTATGCGCTCAATCTTAACATCAGCATTAGACGATTGAGCAGTCTCAATTGATAGTAGAAAATACTTAACCCTCGTGCCTAACCTAATACTTCCGTGTGTAGATGTAGATGATGATGCAAAAGTTTTTGTTGCGACTGGTGTGGTTAAATTGTCATCAGAAAATATCTTTACCGTAAGTGTGTCGTCACTCTGATAATCCATATTTACCCTTCTAAGAATCGGATTCCTACTGAGATCGGTCGGAGATATCCACCCTGTATTCCACTTAGATTTCAATGACTCTCCACCCCCATCAAGAAGATAA
>Ga0208012_1000495_pt1 | contig 13464 bp, 7 predicted proteins | sample 15BtaG_FD_184090 | JGI IMG/M metagenome (GOLD analysis project Ga0208012, IMG submission 184090) | Marine viral communities from the Subarctic Pacific Ocean - 15B_ETSP_OMZ_AT15312_CsCl metaG (SPAdes) (version 2) | ecosystem: Environmental > Aquatic > Marine > Oceanic | place: Pacific Ocean... | reverse complement strand
CCAGATAAAACCATTTGCGATGTATGTTTTTGAATTTGAGCATGAGTTTGATAAAGATGACTTGACACATATTTGGCAAAATTTGCCTCCCAAGTCTATTACAAAGATAGAAGAAAAAGAATCTACAATTACTCACCGCTTCTTATCGGATGAGCTACTAGGATCAAATGGGATGCCCACTGACTTAAAATGGATGGTTTTCAAGGTTAAAAAGAAAGCGGTTAAAAACTATTTCTCCAAGACAGCCTCAAAGCGTGGAGACAACCTAGATGATTCGAGATATAAATTTGAATTCAAAATAGCCGGCAGAACAAAGGAACTAGATTATAGTTATAACTGGCCTTATGATTTCTTCTCTCTTGTGGAGATGATTAAAATTGATGCTGAGGTGGAGCTTAGGGCGAAAGGAGATAAGAAACAATGAAGTTTTTGGATAAGAAAGAACAAGTTCTAGATATTCAAATGACTCCTTATGGAGAATATCTTCTTTCACAAGGAAAATTTAAGCCAGAATATTATGCCTTCTACGATGATAATATTCTTTATGAACCCCAATATTCTGGGTATGTCGATAGTCAGAATAGTATAGAACCAAGAATTCAAGAAGACACCCCACAGCCAGCAACCCAGGTTGTATTTTCTGACAGAGATATCTTTGTTAGGAAAGGTTTAGAAGACGAGCTTGGGGATTTGACTGAAGGGGACGATGGTGGCGACCTGGACGGCGACGGTCTCCCCTACCCGCCTCCTATCCCTTTAAGTCCTCCGCCGCCGGGGGGCCATATAGAGATTCCTCCTGGTTATAAGATCACAGGCGAGGGAGTGATAGAACAAGAGAAAAAATTTATTGGTTCTGATTATTTTGAAAGACACCGTTATGGCCCCCAGCATTGCCTTGGAAGATCAGATATTCTTAAGACAGACGCACCAGCATGGTCAGTTAGTATGTTTAGGGGAGAAATAACTGGATCAGCTAGGGCGATATCTGGGTCTACCACCCATACTATTAATATCCCACAGTTAGATGTTACCTTAACTTATAAAATAAATACTGTAAATGAAAGGAGATTTATATCAGATTCTGAGTTAGCAATTGAATATCCTAATGGACAATTTTTGGATATTAGACCAGAAATAATCCTTTCACAAGTTGTTGAAAGGAACGCAGAATTTACAAAAGAGAACTTTGATATAGAAGTTTTCGAAATATTAAGGGGACCTATCCCTGGGACAGATACTTCAACACGAAAGTTAAGGCCTTTAAGATTTAAAAAGCCATATAATTTGGTACAGGGAGATATACTTTTAGATGAAAGTGAAATTTTTACACCCCCTGACACTCCACCTACGAGAGAAGATGTTGAATATTATTTTGATATTAGAGTTGATGGAGGCATAAGTGAGCAACTTATCTGTTCTTCTATATCTGAATTGGAATCTAGGGGCCTTTACGTTGATACAGAAATAGTTTGTGAAGATGTTAAAAATATCTCTCTTGTTGATATTTATAGTACGGATGCTGCCTCCGAGCCTTGCCCAGACGATGCTCCTGGCGGGGACGATCCTTGCGAAGACCCAGGAAGTATTTACTAATGCCAGCTAGTTTTCTAGATACGCAAAGCCTAGTCGGAAAGGGATTGCCTTATGTGTTTGTTGAGGGTATAAAAATCCAAGATGCAAATCTACGGCAGGGAGATTATCATCCCATAAGTGATCCACTTACATTTATTAAAAATGAATATGGAACCAATAGAACAACTGTTTCCGATAATACTAAAGATAAAAATTATTTTTCTAACAATAACGTTTACTCTGTAGAATTAAACATTTTTTTGAATGAATTCTTGTTGAGAAATGTATGGTATAATAAAGGGGCAACTAAAAATCTTAAGATAAAGATTATTCAAAGTACACATCCACTATTAACCGAGCAAATATTAAACGAAGATATTCGTGACGTGACCCAATTCGATAGAAAACACAGAAAATTTTTACAGGAACGGGTCCTTTCAGTATCAACCAATAGGCCTTTGACTTCGTACAGGGTTAAGAGGTTAGATTATACGGAAGATACATTATGTTCAATACCGCTTCGTACAAAATTTATAGTTAATTCACAACATTTAACTTATTTTCTTTTTGTCCATGGTGTTGGCGGATATAGAAAATCATTCCGAACGATTGAAAGAGTTTTTGAAAATAATCGTCCAAAACAAAAATCTAGTATTTTTTATTTACCCAACAACAAAGTTTATTCTGGCCCAGTTCATTACAATCCTGGTTCCGGGTGGATGACTGGTGAACGGCACACTAGTAAGTCACACCCGACTCTTCGGAAGGTTGACCACTTAAACCTAAAAATACAAGATTATAGGACTTTTGATTCTTTGAGGAGAGCGCAAAATTCTATTAGGCTGTCCTCTTCTCCAGAAAGTGGAAGAAAAGTATTTTCTGATCTGTACCTTTCACGAGATAAAAACAAAGCAGCAAGAGGGCTTTTTGTTTTTGATTGTGTTGAATATTTGAAGAGGAACGGAAGATATGGGAAAATTCTTGAGTATGCTGACGTAGATAAAGTTATGCCTCACATGAGGATAAGAGAATTAAAGATAGTCCGTAGGAGACAAGAAGCAAAAGGGCGCAATGATTATGACTTCAAGGATCAGCAAGAGCAGTATGATTTGGTTGCTGTTTCAGGAGATAATGAAGGTACAAAGAAACTTTCTCGTCGATCTTATTATATAGATTTGAATAAGGATGGAAAGCTAGATACACTTGTTGGTACTGTTGGAGAAAAGACCATATTTAATTTAGGCAGCAAGAGGGCATTTTCTTTTTATGACTCGCACATAAGAAATTACGAATCAGGAAAATATGCCTATGGTGTCGAGATGGTAATTGAGGACCCAACAATAAAATATTTTTCTTTACAAATAGAGAATCTGAGAAAAGCTCATACTATGCTCTCTGACTACCATCGCTTTGTGACTAAACATGCACGGCTTTCTCCCGACGGGAAGATTAGTATTGGATTTTTAGACACAATAAGACAAAAATATAATTTAGGCTCAGTCATTGGCGAACCGGGCAACGGCGATGCTCCTTGGAGAAAGTCTGTTCGAATATATTTGAAAGTTATAAGGAACCTAACTGGAGTCTCTTCAAACCTTTTGAAGGATAATCTGTATCGCCTGTTGATCCCGGCCTCTAGAAGTTTGAGTGGAGTAGAAATTTTTCTTTCAATCATAGAAAACTTAATTCTTAAATTAACTAAAGATAATATAACTGCTCCCACAAATGCCAAACAAGGGACAAGACAAGGAAGTAATAAGAGGAGTCCTCTTTTATACTTAAGCAAGAATTTTAATAATACTTTTCACGCTGATACCATAAAAGATTACGGGCTTGATTTTTATGGCGATGCTTTGAGATATAATTTAGATGGGTTAGCCACAATAAGTATTGGTCGTTTGCGAGAGAGGTTTGTCGCAGAAGCCCAGAAGCTGGGAATAAGTCCCCCCAAGACAGTAAGAAGCCCAGGAGCAGAGAAATTTTATTCCAGACTCACACCAGTTTCGGCAGATTTATCTGGCAATTCTTTTGATTTTACGGGACCTCCTTCTTCTAGAGACGAACTATATTATTATTTGGCTCACATCAAAAGGTTGAGATTAAAGAATAACGCTGCTGCGAGAAGTGTTAGTGTGCCGGAACAGGAAGTTATTTTTGCAGGAGGCGAAAAAGATAAGAATATAATTGCTAAATTATATTCTGAACAGGCTGCTTTGAGTGGTCAGGGCGTGACATTTAGCACAGCCACAGAAGATGATGCGGGACTACTAGATAGTCAAGCAGACGCCAAGATGCCTGGTGGCGAAGATGATAAATTTAACACCACTTCTCAAGATGTGGACAGAGATAAAGAGAAGGAAAAGGAAAAGGAATTGCAGACCATAGTGGAAGAGGTTGGCCTTGGAAAAATTCAAGCTTTAGTTTCTAAGGACGGGGAGTCTGCTCATGATGCTTTTGATGAAGACTCTTCGGTTTCTATTAAATATGGAACCTTTTTTGATGACAATCTTGATTTAAATTCTGCTAGTGCTCCATACTCACCGAGGAATTCATACCTTTTGGTTCTCGGTGCAGACAGCAAGGGACGTATGACAGAACAGGAAGATTTATATGATTCTGTCGTGTTAGTAACAAAATCCGATCGCAAAGTTAGCAAAGACGATACCCTGTTTCTTGGAGATCCGGATAAAGAACAAAACAAGAAGCAGGGTGACAAAGCAGGACCTACACCAGAGGAGCAAGAGATTAAAGCCGAGGACGATAACAGCAGTGAAACAGGAGATGCTTCCGATTCTAATTCTGATGCTTCTTACAGTACAAACTATGTAGAAAATATGGATACTGTTGAGAGGTCGGCCAGAGGAACGTCCTTAACCTCTGTTGAAGTTCCAGCAATTCCTGTTCGTGGTGGAGGGTCAACACAAGCTTATGTTAGAGGGGCTGGGCCTTCTGCAAGTCCGGTGGCAAATCGAAGGGGCGGGACAATGACGGGAGGCGGTGGACGTGGCTACTAAAAAATATGTTTGGCACCAATCTATACGAGAAAACATTAATAACTTTAGATCTATGATGGGTCAGTATTGGTATGTTGGTAGGCGCGGAAGGCTAGTTTATGGAGAGAATCTTGTAGAGTTGCCTCAACCGGAAACCACACCAGATACTCCGAGAGAAGGGGCTGATAGGTTTGGCCCCACGGTTGACATATATTACAAAACCGATGCTCCTTACGAAGCAGACAGAAGGTTAACTATTGGAAGGGTAGAGCCAGAACCACCGGAAACTCTCTTATGGCCTGCTGGTCTAGCTTCAGGCGAACTTGGATTAGTTAGGAATGCTAAGACTGGTGGTGCCGATCTACATATAAGGTTACAGGCATCACTAGTTGATTATCTTTCTATAGCTACTTTTGCCAGCGACCTAGAAAACATTTTTCAAAATAACATTGTAGATGGAGTTGAAGTCGGAAGGCAAGATTTTAGTTTTACATCAAGAAAATATGGCCCAAATGATAGGAATGTCACTATCACCTCAAATTATGGGTTCTTTTCAGAAGAATATGAAACAACAATAGCTTCAATAAGCGAGTCTTCTATACCAAACGCGTATGCTGTAGTAGCATACGCTGACTATAATTTTGAATCCGTGCGGGACCCTGAGAGGGTGGTTTTTGACGAAGATATATCTAATCATGTTAATCTATTTGGAAGAATCGATACAAGCGATGGGCTTTTTGGTAATCGGCCCATCGCGATACCTGGGGTGGGGGTGGGGCTGCCAATATTTATTTGGGATCTTAGGCCGTATATTGATTATGTTAGAGAATGGGCGGGGCAGTATAGGAATCTAACTTTTGAAGAAACAACTAAATTGGAAGCTAGCGGTAAAAACATAATAAGGACTTACAGCAATTTAGGTAATACAACCGGTCACATGATCGACAATACTTTACCAGCAGATCTTTTAGAAGAAAAAAAAGTGAGGATGCCATTTTATATTGAGATAAATGCTCCTGTTGATACTCCTGAAGGAGTTTCGGATGATAGGGCGGAGGATGTCGATTTTTCGGTTCTAGGCAGGCTTGAGTCCGAAGATAATTATGGACCTCATACTAAGTTAGCTGATATGGTCGGGGATCTTACGACTGTATGGACCTCTCATCTCGCGTCTGTTATGGATCCTGCTGTTTCTTTGGCTCCTGGCACGGCCGCTGAGACGGCAACAGAAGTGTATGGCCTCCAAGGTTTTGATTACTTTGTGGGGAGAGGCACAGACGTGGTTGGTTCGGTCGACCCAGTTGTTGTAGAGTCTCTAGAGGGAACTCGGATATTAGATTATAATTTAAATCACCTACGTGAAATAGATCCAGACTATGATGTGGAACATGGGACTGGGCTTACAAATTCTATCGCATCACTTACTTATAACGCTATAAATAATGGATTACATTTTGATGATGGCCTGGCTGTGGACCCAGCAGAAACTTTTGATTTAACAAGAAAACTCATTTTAGACGGGCCCAACACGGAAAAAGGATATGCCCTTAGCCTTGGGGAGGCAATGGACGTTTCTACATCTGGTATCCTAGAAGCAGAAATAGATTTACAGCGCAAGCTTGTAGATCAATTTGTGACTACACATTTTAATTATAAAACGCAGACATCAGTGAGCGGAGAACAGTCTACGTCAATGGAATCTACACTTACTTGGCGGCATGAAGACTATACTCCTTCAAGGTCGTATAAAGAAGCATTTGAATATGAGGATCGAGCATCAGATTGTTTCACACAAACAATTTGTTATGGCATAGACAAATACAGAGGAGATAAAGAGACTGGAGAATATGTTCAAACAATATGGCTACCCAACAATGGAAATGATTTAAACTATATTGATTCACAAGTTAGATATGGACAAAAGTATACTTATGATGCATATGCTTATAAATATGTTTTTGGTATGGACTACAAATACGAACAAGTGTCAGCTCCCCAAGAAACAAGTTTAGTACCCCATGTAATGCCCGCAGAAACAGTAGGATATGTGGTTAGGTGGAATGGCGCTAAAAACTTATTTGATAAAATAGATGGACAGTGGGTTTGGGCATTGGTGGCTGCCCGACGGAATGTAGTTGGTAATGCGTGTTTTTCGGGATTCTTCGGGCCTACCGCCCTTAACTACAATTATTTCTTTTTCGAAGACTTATATGGGGATAAAGAATGGATGGCGGATTGCGTAAGCTATAGTGATATTGTACATACACCTCGGGCAGAATCCCTTTCTTCATATGGCGAGATGAACGAACACTCCTTTACAATAGCAGAGTTAAATGACTTATTCTATCACGCCTGGAACACAAGACCAACAAGCAATGAAGGCAAAGAATACGATTCTTGGGATGATATCTGGACCACAGATACATGGGGGGAAGATGACCTTGAGATAACTGAAGACACTCCTATCGGAGCACATGACGAAACCGAGATGTTTGGGAAAGCGACTGATCTCACGACCGGGAGCGGCATCGACCTCAAGGAGGATAATCCTAGAGATTATACCATAACTCAGTGGTTTAAACTATTTTTTGGAGCGGTTGACGGTCAGGGAGATTTTTCTTTGGATATAGAGCGGAAGGCGGACGCCTTCGGAGTGAGGGACGCAACAATTTATCCAACACAACAGGGATATCCTCCCTCACACCATCTATTGTACGATCACCTGAATTCTTATGAGGATGGAACTGATAGAAGATGGACCGGTTTTGAAGTAGATCGGTACTGGAGAGGGTACAGCGACATAGATATAGGTGTTGATGAGGCAGATGACGAAAAAATAGTTGGAGTAAGAAACTTTGAAGCAGGAGAAGTACTTATAGAAGACAGTGATGGCTTTGAGGCAGAATATAAAATTGTTATGAAGCCCGCGACAAGAATTGTGAAAGTACCGTATTTTACTAGATCCAGCATAGTATTGTCTAATCCTCCTCCACCACCAGAAGTTTCGATAGTTCCTTATAGAGCAGTAAATAATAATCTTTTATTTAGCTTTGATGCAACTTTTACAAAGCAAGAAGCTATTCCAATTGCGATAGAACCCGAGGAAGAAGAGTTGATAGCAGGCTACTATGATATGCAGAGTGTAAGACCAGGAAGAAAAATCTTGTTTGAGTCGGATGATATCCCAGCATCATTCCAGGTTTATAGGCTTGATCATCCTCCAAATAGTTACTCTGACTTTGCTGGAAACCTTAGGGCAACAATATCGACGCTTATACCTGACCCTGAAAAAATTGTGAGGGCAGCTTCAGCTACTTATGTAGAAAAACTTCAGCCAAATATAAAATATTATTATACGTATAGAACAGTCGATTTTCATGGTAACGTATCAAATCCAACAGTTGTTTACGAAATAGAAGTAGTTGACGATGGCGGTGCAGTATATCCGCTAATTAAAACATATGAATTCCCCATAATAGATACTAAAGTTTCTTCAATAGCAATGAAGAAGCTCATAGAGGTTATCCCGTCATTAAACCAAGTTACGGCAAACGTTACTCAAAATATAGTGGATGGTGACGGAGGAACCATACAAACTCCCAGCTCGGGTGATCTGCCAGAGGTTAGGCTTGGCTCCGAGGATTTAGTGGATCCAATATGGGATAAAACCTTTAAGATAAGGCTAACCTCCAAGAAGACAGGAAAGAAGATAGATTTTAATGTTACTTTTAAAACTGAAGATGAAAGAGAAGTAGAAGATTAATAGAATAGAAACTATTTATTTTGAACACTAATTAATGTTTAGAGAGGTATTGCAATGGCATTTTTAGATAACAGTGGAGACATTATTCTAGACGCAGTATTAACTGATACGGGCAGACGCCGTCTGGCTAGAGGAGACGGCAGTTTTAAAATAGCAAAGTTTGCTCTTGGAGATGACGAAATAAATTATAGACTATACGATCCTGGCCATGCTAGCGGGTCTGCTTATTTTGATTTAGAAATCCTGCAATCTCCAGTTCTTGAAGCTTTCACCGATCCGGAAGCCCAGATGCACCATAGACTAATGTCTCTCTCTAGAAATGATCTGTTGTATCTACCAATCATTGAACTTTTTGAAAGGGCTGACCTTGGAAGTGTGAGAGATTCGACAACAAATGCTTTTCTGGTTGCTGTCGATAGTGACACACAGGATGCTGTTGGAACAACCACTGGCGTGATATGGGGCGAAGATGTAACTTCTGTATCTAGTACAACAATTGTAACAGATCAGGGGACAGATACGCGAAATGGAGAAGGAGGTGGACCAACTCGGAAGGTGCAGCTATCTTCAGATTTAGTCGAAACACAATATCAAATTGAAATTGATAATAGATTTGGGACTGTCTACTCAAAGACTGGTCGGCGTGCAAGAGTATCGTTTGTTAACGAAGGACAAATGGCAAGTTATTATCTTTCATTAGGAACGAATCCTGCCTATGTTTCTAATATAACGAGTACAGACGCAGTCGATTCGTCGATTGATGGGCCTCGTGGCACAAGATTGCAGTTTAGAATTGGGGCCTCTCTGGACCTCAATGGTGGTACTGGTCACTTTACAAGATTTGGTGGAACGTCTACAGTAGGCTCCACTTCAGTTTATCACCTAGATTCAGTTGTTCGGGTTACCGGCGTTACAACTGGTTATAATCTTGATATCCCGGTTAGATTCATTAAGAAGCAATAGGAAGGAAACCATGGCAACAACATTTAAAAGTTTAGGAAGTGGAGACGCTACCACAACAAGGACTCTCTTGCACGAGTCTATCCCAGTCACAGGCTCGATTGTGTCAGGAACATATGGCGGTGATGCGGTAGCCCTGGGGTCTGAGGGACACATAAAAACATACTCTCATGGAATGTTTGAGAGTGTTTTTGATTATCCTTATCTAAGCTCCTCGGCAAACCATATCTTTGATATTACTGCTGGCTATGCTTCTACATCTGCCCTTTCTGGTGCGAGCAACACACAGAACGCCAAAAAGATTAACGTCTACAACCAGATGGCACAAGTCCTAATGGGCTATGATGAGACAGGCTCTGTCCGCCTCTTTGACGAGGACGGTGATATTATTGCTGGCGGCACTAAGCTTAAAGAATGTTACTTTGTTAATTTTTCTAGAATTCTAACTAAGGATGAAATTAAGAAGGGTAGTTTTGAGATGCAAGTGATGACCGCTGACGGGTTTGCACATGGTCCCGCCTCTGGGGAAAGACTTGTAATTACTGACTTTTCTGGCTCCGATGGTTATTTTGTTAATTCACCAGCGGGTGAGTACGGAGTTCTGTACGCTACATCATCTACCGATGTTGACGCTGTTTTGAGCGCCAACAGAAGGTTTGCTGTTGGGCTTCTATTTTACCAAGCGGGAGTCGCCGTATTAAGCGGGTCGATCTTCTCTGACTCAGACGATGGAGGCATCCTAAACACTGGTAAGGGTACCGTCACATTCAGCCCAGCAGGCGCAACCACAACTGGCTTTAACACAATTACTGCATCGACAAACAATGTTATGGCTGATAACTTAAGAAATAGGTTGTATAACCTTCAATTCAACAACACCACAGAGCTTAATTCAACAATTTACTTCTGTAGGGTCAATAACACAGAGTTTAATTATAGTTCCAATCCAACTTATCTTTCTACTTCTAACGGTCCCAGTGAAATTGTAGTGAAAGATGGTGAAGCCAGGAATGACCCGCTATCTTATATAACTTCTGTTGGCTTATATTCTGCTGATAATGAACTACTGGCTGTTGCGAAAGTGTCAGAGCCCCTTAAGAAGGATCCATCAAACGAACTAACACTGAGAGTCCGCTTAGATTACTAGGAGGACTTCATGGCTTTTTACAAATTTTCAAACAACGATTTATTTGTCAACTACATAAAAACAAATCCATCGTGTAAATTTGATATATACAATTCTCAAGTTTTTTATAACAACAAGTCTAACATGGCTGGTGCATTTACGGGTAGTGTTCCCGGAGTTCCTGTTGGCTATGTGAGTTTGTATGAAATGAATGTGGATAGAAACCCGACAGACACAGGTCTTATCTTTCCATATTTGCAGAGAGATAGTTCTTTAACAACGTTCAAAACAATTTCAACAAGCGATTATTATTCTCTTGATTATGGCGACTCAGTTAATGCAGTAAGTGGTGCAGAGTATCCTTTGTCTTCTTCTATAACAAGAGAATTCTTTGATACTAATCATTCCGCAAGTATGGCTTCTTCTAACGAGTCCGTGATATATCAGGAATACCTTGATCATGAAAGTCAAGCCTTCGAAGAAGAAGGTCACACAACAGGGGACGGACTTCCAAGTTATACAACAGATTATGAATTCTTCCGAGGAGCGAACGTGTACAGCAGTCTCGATAGATATAAAAGACTAAAGACCTTATTAACGTCTTCTCACATAAATGCCCTTAAGACTACAATAAATTATTATTCTACGATGAGCCCTCATTTTCAGTATTCTGCTTCATTTTCCGACGGACACAGCAGAGATTTAGATATTGTACCAGTTAATCTTATAAGCATTCCAAGTATCTTTTGTGGTTCTGGAATGGAGAAAGGAACTATAAATTTAAAATATTATCTCACCGGAACGCTTATAGGCGAGATAAGGGACGAAAATAAGAATGGAGAGCTAATTCAAGTAGGACCAGAGGGCAGTAATTATTCAGCTAGCGTTGCTGGGATTGCTCTCTATAAGCAGGGCTTTATTATTCTTACAGGAAGCTGGGACCTCCAGACAACAGGCCCGTCTGCGGATGCACAATTAAACTATAAGAATGATGCCGTGGCGGTTACTTCATCCTGGCTTTACTTTGGTGTTGGAGCGAATGATGGTATACCCACTGATGGCGAGGGAGCTGATACAAGGGCCTCAGCAAGCTATATGATGCAGTTCTCAGGCTCAAGCGACACACCAGTTATAACGATGTTTGCACACGCTCGGAAGGGCCATCTTAACTTCTCGAACAACCCAACCTATCTTACTCATAGCGCCACCGCAGGAGACTATGACGCCCTAACAAGTTCAATAAGTTACCGAGAGCCAGACCTAGCAACTACAAATATAGTAAGTTCTTCGTATAATAGTCCTACTGCTAGCTTTGCAAAAGAAACTTATATCTCAAGAATAGGACTCTATGACAAAGATAGAAATTTAATTGGCGTGACAACTGTCGCCAAACCGGTTAAGAAGACAGAAGATAGAGAGTTTACCTTTAAGTTAAAGCTAGATATTTAAAAGGTAAACTCACTTTCTTCCGTTTTTTATAGGACACTATATGATATTAGGATTAGACGTTAGTACATCAGTTATAGGATACACTCTTTTAGACGAAGAAGCTAACATAATAAAATGTGATGCGTGGGATTTAAGAAACAAACGATACTTTCCAGACCTCTACAGTAAAGCATCTCTTGTTAAGGAAGAACTAAAAGATATAAAAACTTATTTTTCGATAGAACATGTTTACATAGAAGAACCATTTGTGTTCTTTAAATCGGGAGGCTCAACAGGAAAGACAATGGCAAAGCTACAAGCATTCAATGGAATAGTATCGTGGATATGTCATGACATCTTTGGTTTCAGTCCAAAGCATATTTCTCCTGCCCAAGCAAGGAAGCTAAATGGTATAAAAGTTTCAAGAGGTCAAAAGGCAAAACAAGTTGTTTTAGACTATTTATTGAAGAATGAAGAATCTTTTACTATTGAATATACCAATAGAGGAAACCCCAAGCCTGCTTCCTATGATAGAGCGGATAGTTTTATTATAGCTAAGGCTTGTTATTATTTACTAGAAAAGTAAGGAATCCTAAATATGAACTCTATGACCATGACCTTAAACGAATTTGATTTGAATCAAATTATATTTGAAGAAGCAAAAAAAGTTATTGAGAGACGGAAGATAATTAAAGAAGCTAATCTTCCTATGGCCTTGGCTCTAGCTTTCTCCACACCCGCAGGAGGTCAGCGAGCTGAGACTCCGCAAGAAAGAAAGGAAAGAGAAGAACTAGAAGAAAAAATCGCAAATATGTCTTTCGTAGAACAACACGATATGGTTTTCGCCGTCGTTGACGTCGGTCTTACTTTAATTGGGTTTGCCCCAGGATTTGGAGAACTAGCAGACCTCGCAGCCGTCGGGGTATCTTTAGCTAGAGAAGATTATATTGGTGCGGTCTTATCACTACTTTCGGCAATGCCAATTGCGGGGTACGGGACAGCAGCTTTTAAACTTGGGCTTAAGACGGCCAGAAGCAAGGGGGGTGGCAGGGGCTTCCAGGCTTTTCTTGAATTATTCCTTAAATTCTTGCAAACAGCTCCGGGACATAGGAAAAAAATTGAAGAAGTGGGAGAAAGGGCGGCTAAACGTGTTAAAGCTCTGTTCGAGGGGCTGCCTAACAACAAAAAAGAATTGGAAGCGGCCTTAGATGCGTATGAGAAAGAACATGGAAGGATCTGGGCGTATTTTAAAAGAGTTAAAGAAGGTGGATTTCAGTCAAAAGAAGAAGTCGCAGAATATGTTACCACTAAAATTACCAAACCCGGATGGATCCGTACAGGCATGAAATGGGCTTCTCGTCTCGTTGGTGTTTTGTCTTTAATTATGGACTCCGTCATGATTATCGGAGATACCCTCGCCTGGTTCCTGAACGAGACATCCGAGATGGCTGCTTTTCTCGTAGGGCTCCCAAGTAAATTCTATGATTTTATTAACAACGCAATTGGTTTTATGATTAAAGGCACATGGTCGGATGAACAGCTCAAACAGGAGGTCGGAGATTACCTTATGAGTTTTCTCCCAGAAGACGTAGAAATCGACATACCGAAAATCGAATACGATA
>Ga0208012_1000493_pt1 | contig 13471 bp, 12 predicted proteins | sample 15BtaG_FD_184090 | JGI IMG/M metagenome (GOLD analysis project Ga0208012, IMG submission 184090) | Marine viral communities from the Subarctic Pacific Ocean - 15B_ETSP_OMZ_AT15312_CsCl metaG (SPAdes) (version 2) | ecosystem: Environmental > Aquatic > Marine > Oceanic | place: Pacific Ocean... | reverse complement strand
CTACCACCCCCATAGAAATAGCTGAAGATATAGATGCTACTGTAAAAGCCTCCTTGGTTAATGACAAACCAAACGTAGAGTCTTTTGTAGAACTTCTAAAGGACAAATCTTACAACTTAGGCTCTGAAGCAGAAGCAAAAAGCTTTTACCATCAAGTGTCTGCACATTTAAGTTCAGTATTAGTTTTTGATACAAGAGGTGGAACTTCTACAATAACCAAAGAAAGTGGCAAAGTAGGAGAGAATGTATCATTAGGTAGAAAGAACATTAACTTCCCCTTAAATGAATTATCTCAAGGCGAGTTCTTTGATGTAATGACCCATGTTCTTAAACGTAAAAAGGGTAGAGATACATACGAAGGTATATTTAAAACAAATCTCGACTTTGAATCTCCAGACGGATTGTCTTACAATATATCCAATAAAGAATTATATCAAATGCAAACTGCATTAAATAACCAGAAAAAGTATATTTATTCTGGAGTTAAAGATAAAGACTATGCAGTTGTATCCGAATTTGTAGACTTTGCAGTTAGGGAGGGGAAGGAAGTTAGAATAAGAATGGAAGACATTTACGATGCACTTCCAACTGAAACCGCTAATAAACTTCGCTCTATGTTTACCGAAAGCTTAAAAGCTGAACAAGAATTAAATCAATACAAAGATAAAAGCGGCACAACCAATAAGAAATTTGTAGAAGAGTTGCATGAACGCAAGTTTGTTTCAAACATTCTACATGATGCACATATAAACAATGCATATAGTCATTTCTCAGGTGAATTATCAAATATTGGAACTGTATTCTCCAAAGGATATGGAGCCAATGTTATTGATTTCAACAAACGTATGCAAGGTTATGTGGACTCAGGCGTACCTCAAGTAGCTGAAAGCTATCTTAGGACTGCTCCTAATGGGCAATTCCGTACATTAATCATTAATGATGTACACGAATGGAACGTACCAGATTCAATAAAGAAACAAATCACAGGCAATAGTGATACTGATGGTGGAACTTTTTTAGAGCAGTCTTTTTTTGCTGATGGAGTTAGAGCAATGGGATTGCCTAATGATGCTGGTCAAATCAAGCCAGTTGTTATGGGTAAAACTGGACGTGGAAACTTATTCAATAAAAGTAATGGACAAAGAGCCGAAGGCATAATGCAAGAGTATATGGAGAAGAACAATATCCAAGCTATTATGCTTGATTCCTCTGCAAAGCTTAGAGGTGATGTTGGGATTTCTAAAGTTAGATACGAAGGTGGAGAACTAATTATAGATAACCCTGATATATTTACTATGGGTATAGAATCCTTAAGAATTAATCCTTCTACCTATGAAAACCCTACTAAGTTCTCAGGCAATATAAACATACCACTTCAATTAGGTAATGTATTAAATACCCTTCAAACAAAGAAAGGTACAGATTTATTTTATAAACACTTTGTTGAACCATCGATAGAAGGCACCGATGCTGGTAAAAAACTTATACAAGACACAGAGCTTATATCTAAACTTAAGAAATCTCCTGAGCTAATTGATGAAGTTCCCATAAAATTTATCATTGAAAAACTTAACGAAAAGAATACACCAGAAGCCAATGCAGTACGCAAAGCAATACAAAAGATTAGAACTGAAAATTCAGAAGTACAATTAGATACCGATTCTACCTTTGATGCTTTTCACGATGTAAATAGGATTCTATTTGAACTTGCAGATGGCATGTATATCCCTAATGCAGTATTAAAAGTAATGCGTAAACCGTATGAAAATATGCTTAGGAAATACATTATAAAACGTTATCGCAATCCGCTTTATAAGAATGCAGGGAAATCATGGTTAAAGGCTTTTACTCCTGATATGTTATCATATGCAGATATGGTAGGTGAAACAGGAAAAAGAAATATCCTTAATAAGGGTGAAATACTATTAGATGAAGTTCACCGCAATACCCCTGCTATATTAGAAGGCAAACAAACCACTCTTGGTAAAATATGGAAATCATATAAAAATGCTATAGAGAAAGGATTGGATCCTTCCAAATACGAAGATGCACTACAGCTACTTGTTCTTCGTACTCCTGCTGATTCTATTAGTGGAGTTCGAGTATTAAAGTTGGTAGGGTTTACCAATCAAAAAGGTGCAGGTGCAATCACACACCACAAAGACAATGTATACTTAGGGGGTGCGGATAAAGATTCTGATTATATATCTTGGTATCAAGGTGTTCCTAAAGGTTTAAGAAAAGTATATTCTGACAAGAGGAATGAAAGAGCGCATCTTGAAAAAAACAATGGTAAAAAGCAAAAAGAATTAGACAAAAAATTTGGTACAAGTAAAGAAAACTTAGGTTTAGAATCTGAACTTATGTCCAGATGGAGTCCTTCAATGCGTATCAATGTTCACAAAGGCGCACGTAAAGGAATGGAAGGCTTAGGCTTTGGTCTTTCTGCTAAAGAGGTACTATTAGAAGTTGCACATCAAGTTGAAAAAATGGGTGGAACCTATGAAGAAATGTATTACACCTCAAATGGTAAACCAGCAAAGCTAACATTACATTTAAAAAAGAATACAAAAGGTTTCTTTGATAATGCATATATGATTGTAAATGCCTCTGCAGATGCATCTAAATATAAAAACATCCATCCATATAGTCAGTTTAGAGATATGCTTGTTGAAGAATTATTTGATGTAGAATATATGGTAGGGATTAACCAATATAAAGGTGGATACAATTCAATAATGAGCAGTAGAGCTAATAATGGTGATGGAACCCATTTCTCTCAAGTAGGCAAATTGATAGGGACAATAAAGCGTAAAACCTATGGTGAACCAGAAGGAAAATTTTATGACTTTGGTGTAGCAGTTAAAAATACTGCAAACAAGTTTGAATGGGGCAATATCGCAGGTAAGACCGCAAAACGTATGCATGAAGACGGTGCATGGACGTTACTTCAAAACGACTTACCTGAGACAGACATTATTATTAAAGATGCCGTTAAGGAATACACTAAAGATAAATCAGAATTAACATTTCTATCTAAGCACGTTTCTCAAGAATTGAAAGCTCTATTAAACTTTCAATCTGTAGGTGAGGGTAGGGGAAACGCACAAAAACGTAACTTAGCATTGGATAGCGCAGGTAAAAACATAGCAAATATCTCTGCATACGAGCTAATTAACGAAACCGCCTTAGATATATACCGTGATTTCTTACGTGTAGATAGAAATAATCCCGAAAATCTTGCTGCCGAACTTCATAAAATAGCCAATAAAGCACTAAAAATATCTAAACAGCTAAACGACAGCGCACATCAAAACGGTACTGATGTGATTGAAGACATAGCTAATTCCAGATATAAAAATTTAGATAGTGAGATATTAGATTTTGTGGAGAAAAACTTAGCAGAATTCTCACGTAAAAATAAAATATCTCTCAAATCTCTTAAGCGTTATTTTGAACTTTGGATGTTAGCTCCATATAGAGGTAATACGGCTCAATTTAAATATGATTTTGATAGACCCATATGGGGCAGTGAATATGTTACCAATGGATCAAAGCGTGCTTTTTTTGAGCGTATGGAAGAAGTATATCAAAGAGCTAATGCTATCCAATCTAAAGAAGTTAATAATCAATTAGATACATTTAAAAAGAATCAATTTAAGATAAAAGACTTCTCTGAGTTTACAGAAATGGATACTGGCATTTCCAAAGCTGTTAAAACATCCGCTAAAATAAAAGAAAAAATAATCCCAGATTCTCTAAAACGGATGGCTATATCTAATATAGAAGATAAAGAAATAAATCGTTTAGAGAACAACCTAAAAGATAGACCTTATTTAGGCGAAGACTTTAATCAGTTCTTTATGGATTTTACATATAACATTGAAGGTGTAAGTCGCACCGCAAATACAATCAACATGAAGGATATATATGCATTAAACAGATATGTAGAAGATGTATTCCTTCCTGTAAAAGACAGGACATACTTACCAGTTACATTATCTGATTACTGGGCTGATCCAAGAACTGTAGGACGTAAGCACAATAGTTATGATCATAGGTTATATGAACAGTTTATAGTTCCTACAGATGGCAATAAAAAGCATATTAAACTTAAAAGTGGTATGAGTACCATTGATACTATACGTGGATTTATGAGAAAAATGTTATCTCAACAGAACGCACATATAGATCGTATTCATGAAAACACTTCAAAGATATTCGGATTTAGAAAGAATATGAACGTAGAAGATCAGCAAGTTTTAATGAACATCATATCTGCACGAAGGAATCTAAGAGGTAATATAGATAGTAATGGTAGAGCTGTAGAAGAATCAATCTTAGGCAGCAAAGAATCTATCGCATTCCTTAAAAGTAAGATTAATGGTCGAAAGGGTGAGTATTGGGCTGAGTATTATGATCGTGCATTTACCAAATTCTTTGATGGGTTTGGAATGGAATGGTTATGGACTAAAGATATAAAAGGGAATCGATTTGATTGGAAGAAGTTTGATAGCAATCCCAAATATGGAGAGATTAACGAATACATACGTTATAATAAAGAAGGTAGATTTGACTTTAATCATTTCCTTAAGCATGTATTAAAACCAGTAGATGCAAATAGACCAGTACCCTTAATTGGATTAGAACAACTATTAAGATTCCAATATGAATATGTAATGGAACAACAGTTAGCTAAAAAGAATCCAGCAAACGCAAAAGCATTTAGAGAATTATACAGAAAAAAGAAAAAGCCTTTTCGTGATATTGGATTCATTAAAACAGAAGATTACTTCCCAAGGATGAATCATGGTTACGATCTTCAATCCCAACGTATGCGTGATGCATCTATAGAAGCAATAGCACTTGCTAAGAAACAAGAAGCTATAAAGTCTGGTTCTACGCCTGAGCAAGCAGAGTCTATATATAATAAAGCAAAGGGCAGATTCAATCCATTTATTGATTCATCCCTTGCAAATACTACACACTTAGAAAAACCATTTTTAGATTATATGTTAGAAGGTGTAGGATTTAATAATAGACCTGATGTTGCACTTGAACGTGGCAGAGACTACATAGGTGGATTCGACAGACGACCCATGGTTATAGATCAGTATAAAGAAAGATTTATTAGAAGCTATTTTAAAGCTTTATCCTCTATACAAGGTAATAATCGTATAGATAGCATGATGGCAGAAAAGCCATTCGATACCAATATTTCAGAGAAGCGTATCAACGAGCTGAAAAAAGCGGGATATTCATCGCAAAGTGAAGTGTGGGGTGACTACTTGAAGTTATATCTTCGAGATAGCCTTGGTCACCCCTCCCGTTTTACTCATAGGATGATAAACTCTATGGAAAAAGGTGATCCATTAGCCTTGAAAAAGAATCCTTATTTTCTCACTTCCGACTATTACTTATCTAAAAAATTAGAGAAAACATATAATAGACTCTCTTCAAAGAAGTGGGATAAGTTTCTTCCTTTCTTTAACAATGCACCTGAAGGAAAAAGTAAGGAAGCCTCGAAGGCAAGGGAAGAATATTTCATTAGACGCATACATGATTTAGGACATTTAGAAGCTAAATACAATCTGCTTACCTTACTTGCAAATACAGGTTCTATGGTATCCAATATTTATGGTGGCGCACAGATGACTATTGCGTCAGCAGGTTTGCGTAATTTCGTTAGAAGTAAATCAGATAAAATAATTACTGATAATCTACTAAAGAATCAAGATGGCAGTTGGGCATTGCACTCAAAAGGGAAAGCAATTACCAATAGAAAGGAATTAATGGGATGGTTGGTAGACAAAGGTGTTATTGATTCTTACATTGCAAATGAGCTTGAATATAATTCAAAACTTTCTGAAGGTATAAATCGTGCAGGTCAGAATGGTAAGAATTTTCTAAAAGCATTAAGGAAAACTTTACGAAAAGACCCACTTACTAAGACAGAAACTATACGTCAGCTTGCAGAAAGGTATGGGTTAAGTGACCTAATGCTTAAAACAGGCGGCGCATTCATGCAATATTCAGAGAGAATTAACCGTATTGACGCATTTCTGTCTCATTCCTTGCAAGCTCAAGATAGATTTATGACTCGTAATAACTATACCAATCTTAATGATTCTGCTATCTTTGAAGCAGGTATGAAAGGGATAGAAACTACTCAGTTCTTATATCACTCAGCTTTTAGACCTGCATTTATGAGAACTGCTACAGGTAAGGTACTTACTCGATTTAAACTCTTTGCATTCCAATCCGTGAGAACACGTAAAGAATTTTACAAACAAGCTAAGTATTATAACTTTGAAGAGGGAACACCTGCCTACAATAAATTTAAAGATTTGTTCTTACTTGATATGTTTGGATTTGCATTAGCATCTGCATTTGCTTATTCCTTATTTGACACTACACTTCCCCCACCATTTGATTGGATACAAGAATCAAGCGAGTGGTTGTTTGGAGATAAACGTGAAAGAGACAGAGCATTCTTTGGAGTATACCCAAGTGCAGTTGCACCACTACAAATAGTAACGCCGCCTATTGCTCGTGTTCCCCAAGCTATGATACAACTTATCAATGGAGATTGGGATCGCTTTGCAGATTATACAATACATACTCTTTATCCATTTGGTAGATTATATAAACAAATAGATAAAACGGCAGAAAATCCTAAACGTGTATTAGAGAACTTTATGCGTTTACCTGCAAATAAATTAGTCTATAGATATAGACATGCACAGGAAGACAAAGACAGAAAAGAAACTATAGAAAGATTATTATGAAAGCGACATTTCCAGCAACGAATCCACCCTTCCCTATTGAATGGTTAGCTAAACCATGGGATAAAGTCCATGATCCTAAGCTTGTAAAGGCAGTATTTAAGTGGAATGAAGACAGAGGTTTCCCTGTATCCACAAAAGAAATGATAGATTTAATTGAAAAACACAAACACATAAACGTAATGGAAGAAGTATTCGGCGGTATCGTTAAGAACAAGTCTGTGCTTAATGTTATGTTTGAAAGAGAGGTAGCAAAATGAATCCAATATTGCTAAGATTACTGCAAGCAGGTAAAGTGGCTGGTAGTAAAGCTGTAGACGTAGGTCGTGTGGCTAAAGAAATGGCAACACCTGCGGCTAAAAAAATAGGAGCTGGTGCTAAAAATATAGGTAAGCAAGCTGGGAATGCAGCTCATTACGCTGGTACAAAAGCAAAACAATCCTATCAAAGAAACCCATCAGTATATCAAGCAGGTGGAGCAGGAGCTTTAGGTGGTCTTGCTATAGGCGCAGGTATTAATGATAATCAAAATATGTTAGAAGCTATGTTTGAAAACTTTGATACAAGCGGGGTTATGGCTATGTCAGAACAAAATATATCAAAATGGACTAAAGCAGGTGTAGATGAAGATTCTGCACGATGGCTTGGTATGATTGATACAGTACATGAAAGACGTGCAGAGCTTGAGGGAGATGAACAATTGGCTAATCAATTTGGTACAATGTTATCAGCTATGAATGTTAATTACCTTGATATGGACTTAGATCATCATAACCAAAAAAGAGAAAAAGCTGGGTTTGATCCAATTCAAGCTCCGTAAGAAGATATGCGAGAAGGATCAGTAAGGTACTAACCCTTACCTAATTACCAAAAAGGAATAAAACGTCCATATACGAGCTGTTTTTGCTAAAAAAGGGTGCCATAATGGACATTTAAACTATACCTGTGGTCTAATTTCATATTTTGTATTAAAGGTGGCAAATAAGTGCCAATATTTTTTATATTTCAGCCCACTTAATTCAACTTTATATATAAGCAAGGAGTGGTATCAGGGGTGGTACACCGAGTATAAAACTTCTTAAAGCGTCGTTCGGGACGACGAGGTCGGAGGTTCAAATCCTCTCACCCCGACTGACGATAAACGCTTTTTTCTCCTTGCTTGAATATATAAGGGTGGCAAATAGGAGGCGAAAATGAGTTCACTTTATCGTAAAAATGGTATTTATTACCTTGATTTAATGTATAATGGCAAACGCTATAGACGTTCCTTGAAGACATATAATAAAAATACTGCTAAAAAGCAGTCTAAACTTGCAATTGACACTATTATACATGATATTAGTAACGAATATGTTACTCGCAGCATACCTTTTAATAAATTAGTGCATATATATCTCTCAAAGGATCACGATTGGAGTCCATATTCACGTGATATGACCGAAAGAATACTAAAACGATACTTGGTTAAGGGATTTCCTGAGAATCACAACAGTAAAGCTATATATAAAAATCGAATTAATACGTGTGTGAATTGGGGTATTAAAAATAGGTACAAAACAAATCAAGTTAAGTATTCTAAAAAAGAACAAACTGGAATACCGAGAAGTAGAGTATTCAATTCAGAAGAAATATCTAAATTAATAAACAATATACGTCCCAATTCTTTTAAAGAATTTGTACGTTTTAGTTATTATACTGGTATGAGAAGGGGAGAGTTATGTAACATGAATAAAGAAAATCTATATATAGATCATATTATATGTAAAGGTAAAAGTGGTGTTCGTTTAGTTAAACTTAATAACCAAGCGAAATCTATATTAATGAATATAAATCAACTATGGAATTATAAACCTGATTATATCACACATAAGTTCAAAAAAGAACTACGTAGACTTGAAATTCACAATGGAAGATTCCATGATCTGCGTAGAACTTTTGGCTTTAATCTTATAATGAACGGTATACCTATATATAAGGTGAGTAAATTATTAGGGCATGCATCGGTTATTACTACCGAAACACATTATGCACCTTTGTTGACTACTCAGATAGAAGATTTCACTCTTTAATCTTATTCATTTCTGTTCTTATCAATAAAATACCATAGTCCAAATGATGCCCAAAATGAAAAAGCAATAAGAGATAGCGTTCCCCACGGTATTACATTAATAATTATACTCATGCCTATACATCCAAACAATATCAGTGGGATAGCCATGAAAATATTCGTTGCTCTTTTATTTATCATATATTAATAATCTTTACTAAACAACTTTTCCGTATCTGTATGAATTATATATTGAATAGCAGAAACAATAGCATCATTTAACATTGTTTTGAGTCTCTCGTTCTCTACCGTTGTTTCCAAGTATTCTTCTATTACTTTCAAACGTTCTATTGTTTGATTTGGTGTCATTTCCATATAATACTGCCTCACATATTTTGTGAATACCCTTGAGGGCTATCTTTAAATTATTCAGTTCAATTTCATTTTGTATTATTTTATCAATTCCATTCTTCATTAATACTCCTTTATCTGATTAGGGATGTCCACATACCAGTAAACATCCCGTCACAGAGCCAATGTTGACTATTAATCAACCGATAGCATGTCCAAGAAATCCTGCAATACCATTACTATATATGGTGGCATACGGTCTTCCTTGAGAATTTGTGCATTTACTATTTCAATGTCAGGTTTTAGATAATCAGCTATTGCTTTTCGTCCTTTTACCTGTATCTTAAACTTTTTGTTATTAATTATTGCTTTGACATCAACTTCTTCATGTTCTCCCATGGCTTGTCCATTAGAACCCCATGCTCGTTGACATTCGTATCCATTTTCTTTAAATATATTAACAATCTCTCGTTCGATTCGATTACCCTTAGCTTTTGATTTACTTGGCATTTTTTTCCCATATTGAAAATCCGAAAAACACTTCCCATCTTAATAGACCAAATGCAAAGTGTAAATGATCTCCTGCAGTAGTTCCAAATGTCATTGTTAAATTCAACACACTCAGAACTACTGCTTTAAATCCGTTTACATTGTCAGACTTGATCCATTTTAATAGGAAAATCGGAATCCCCATCAAACTTAGATTCACGTATTACCTTTCTTGATGTATAATCCATCATCGTTACAGTACACTTCTTATTTTTATGTATATCATTTCCATTATCATAGTCAACTACCATCACAGTAACATCGTTTCCTTCAATATTTGTAATCGTATCATTCTCAATCTCTATTTTTACTATTGACATTGATCTAATCCTTTTATTAATTGTTAGATGTTTAACAATAAATTAATGTATATGATATATGATAACAAGTTCCGTTTATCATTTTTATATTTTTTTTACTCAATTATAGTTCTTAAACCATTTTATTCATGGTTAAATCTCTTAATCTATCCATAAGCCTTGTAGCATCTTTACCTAATTTATGGTATTTAACTATTAGACTTCTGTAAATGCCAAGTATGACACTTCTTTGACTTACTTTACCCATTTTCTACAAACCTAAACGTTTCATGATTAAACCAGCATCGAAGTTTGAAATTGTTCTCATCTCTCGCTACAATACTTTCTATGACTCTGGCTTTAGAGTTCACATCGTATTGCGAGATACCCATAAGTTTATCAGATTTCTGTTCAATGGCTGAATTGCCTTTAGCAGAATGTCTGTCCAATCTTCCAACACTACTGGCACTCTTTGAAATATGACTTATTGCAATAATAATTACGTTTAGATTTTGCGCTATATCTTTCAATGCGTTAACAACGGCTTGATCCCTTGCAAAGGCATCGTTCATGTAATTAACTCTAATAGCATCTATAGTATCTATCACTACAATCTGTGGTTGATGTTCTGCAATTATATGCTTAAGACTTTTAATTTCTGGGGATGTGGTTGTTACATGAATGTTGCCAACCGAATCCTCAGCATCTTGAATCTCATCATCTGTACCATGTTCAATTATTGCATTTATTTCTGATTTAGTCTTTCCTAAAGCTATCTGCATATTTCTTCTATGTATTAATGACGCATGTACCTCTAAAGACAAGAACAAAACCTTCATCTGTCTTAGCTTTACACATATATTTTGTATAAAAGCAGTTTTACCAATTTTAGTATCTCCGATCATAGTAACCAGCTCACCTACATGAATTGTATACGAGGTAGGCAAATTATACAAATCCTTCAAATCAAAGCTTGAACCTTCACGTTCACGTCTTAAGGATTCTTTTAATACCTTTGTTAAATCGCTCGGAGACATAATCTTTAATCCGTAATCTTTATGGTTATAGAATTTGCATGATGTATCACAGAACTTTTCCATAATAACATCTGAACATCCATACCCATTATGATTCCACTTGTAAACATCTTTAACCATACGGTTAGTTTCTTCTTTTGGAAGAGAAGTTGTCCATGATTCCGACAAGGCAAAAGCACCGTCTTGAGGTATGCCCATTCTACGCCATGCAGAAATCATCCTAAGCAAAGTTTGGTGTCTTCTACCCTTAATTTCACCCCTTAAATGCATCTTCTGAACGCAAGTAACGTGTGAATTAAGCTTAACTTTCTTAGTCTCTTTCATTACCACTACTTGAGCTTTCTTTTCAGTCTCTACTAATTCATCAGCCCATATATAGTCTGATTGAGGTAGTGGTTCTGGTCTATAATCTTCACGTAAGAAGTTTGAAGATATTTCTTTTATCTTTTCATAATTATAATTGAATATTTCATCTACAGTTAGTGGAGTTTTATACAATCCACTCTTTTTATTGTAAGAATATCCCAATCTTATTAAGCGACCTCTATCATATATATTATCAGTAAGACCATTAAACATTTTCTTAATAGTTCTTGATAATATTTGTGGAGTATCCCTTGAAGGGGAAAGCCCATAAAGGTTGGGAACATCTACATGAAATCCTCTACCCGAAAACCAAGGCTGGATGCAGCTCTTTTCTACGTGCATATCAGTAAGGGTTTCTATAAAGTATTTCATTAAATCTGATATTTGATGTTCGGTTTTTTGACCTTTATCAATATCAAATGTTATTTTATCTATACTATACAATCCTTTGTATTCTTTTATGGTGCCATTTGTTTCAAAGCACTCTTTTGCAGTTTCATCTAAAACAAACATACTTCTATATATTTCTGTTTTAGGTTTGATTAAACTCTTTATAGAATCTAAAGGAATTACATTACCACGGTTTGATACATCTCCTACAGCAACCTCAATTAAACCACCGTTTTTAATATCCATGTCACCTCTGGCTTGGTGTTTATTATTTTTATATCGATTACATCTATTTCTGGTATTTTACCTTTTTCTTTTACCTTTCTCCATGCGCGGCTATACGTACTGGGGTTATGAACAACCCCCCAGTACGCTTTGCCATACCAAACCAAATCCCTCTCTATCATATGAGACTTCAATTCATTACGTCCCAACTGAATTTGGCTATGCAAAAAGTCTAAAAGAATGCTTTTTACAGTAGGTTTCATAAGGCAAGTTCTTCGTCCTCTATAGGTTTGAAATTTCTCACCCATTGATTATCTACTGCCGTCATGAAATCCTTGGTAAAGTCATTGTAATCAATACCCGATCTTCGTGTTTCTTGCCAATCACTCCATTTGGCTCTACCGTCATCACGTTCTCCAGAAACATAAGACAATCTTAAGAATTCTCGTCCTATACAATCATTTAATACATCCTCTGGAACTTTATTGTCTTTCGTTAATGATGTATCTACGCCAAGACTGTCCAACAATATATCTACTTTTTTGACAGTTCCCATATTAACTATGTCTCCAAACTCATCTCGTTTAAACGCACCACCCACATAGAATGTTGGTTCAAAATCACGCCCTATATCCAGCGTCATTTCAAGACCAATATCATCTGGTTTTCGTTGCCATTTTTGTTGTGTATTATAATGTGGTATAATGCTTGTAATTATAGCCTTACCTACATACACACCCTGTGTTTTTTTCACACCATTTCCACCAATGGATGAAGAACTTTTTAATCCTGCTATACTAAGACCCATATTATTTACTCTTTCTTTTCTTAATTAAGGTTTCTATCTTTTTAATTTGATCCTCAGCTTCTTCCTCGGAAGGGTGCTTACGCATCCATTCACGTATTTTATCGGTTTCAGCAGACTTTAACATTCTATTCCTTGATAACCGATCAATCTTTATATTTTGATTTACAGTTAATTCACCATTTTTAGGTACTGTCCCATCGATGCGTTTCTCTCCTGCATCTGGAAGGTCTTCACCTCTATATATATATAATCCTAAACCGTGATTTGCACATGCCTTTGCCAATGATCTTTTCAAGCTTGTATTCACTTGAAACGAATCAGGGTTCTGTACAGGTTTATTACGATAATCCAAAACTGGATAATCTTCGGTTTGGACTTCGTCATCTATTTCTACGGTAGTCTGAACGTAAGCATACCCATTGTGATCTATACAATAGGGCAGTTGAAGGGTGTTCCCATCTATGGTTACTTCAAACATTTTATTTTCATATCTGGCATCTGGAAAACTGCTTTTAACATAATTCCAAGCATCAGCCCAAGGTAGATAACTAAATCCACCTTTAGATTCCACATGCTTTGATACATCAATTGAACTTAAAACTTCAAATACTGTT
>Ga0208012_1000491_pt1 | contig 13506 bp, 10 predicted proteins | sample 15BtaG_FD_184090 | JGI IMG/M metagenome (GOLD analysis project Ga0208012, IMG submission 184090) | Marine viral communities from the Subarctic Pacific Ocean - 15B_ETSP_OMZ_AT15312_CsCl metaG (SPAdes) (version 2) | ecosystem: Environmental > Aquatic > Marine > Oceanic | place: Pacific Ocean... | reverse complement strand
CCATCATGGGTAAGCTCAAGAAGCTTGCAGACAAGGAAGGAAAACTACCAGAAAAAGGGGGTAAAGTGGAGTTATCCACAGACGAAAAGAAACTCACGAAAGACTCTATCGAGGCTAGGCAGTGGGGCGCACAAGATGCAGAGCATGTACTTAATGTTATTAGCAAGTTGTCTTGATATGTTAGTTTACGACGCAAAGAACACCATCACCGCAGCAAGCGGTACAGCTACATTGAACATCCCTGTTTCTCACGGGGTGATTGATCACATTCAAGTAACAGCAAACACTGGTACGACAACATTTGATTTCAAGATAACAAACTCACGATCTGTAGACTTCATTGTTTACAACAACAACACAGGAACAATGAACGTGAAGCCGGATACAGCAACACGAGGGGCGATTACTGTAACGATTGATAACGCATCTGTAGACGAAGACTTTGTTATATACATAAGTATTATTGAAAAGCACTAATATGATGCCATCATTCATGATCACATTAAGAAAAAAATACTTCCTGCCAATGATTTGGGCATATAAACGATCAGAGAAAGCACTATCGTTTAATTACCCGAAGAAGATCAAGTTGATGCAGATGAAGGTTGAGGCAAATGAAATGTTGAATGCGGCACACAGGAAGCGAGATTTGAAAGCAGAATATAAGGCGATTGGGAGAATAGAGCTTATAGAGGAAATAATGAACTAGGAGGATATGGAACGACAAACCAAAGAACAAACACATGAGCGAGGATACTTTGAAGGTGTCGTTCTTACTGAAATCGCAGCAATGAAGGAGCAGTCCGCTGCTCAGCATAAGCTTCTAATGGATAGCATTAAGCACGGGGAGAAGGGTTTAGAAGACCATATGAAGTTCGATGATGAGAGATTTGCGGACGTGGGTGACAAGATAGACGAACTGAAAGACTCATTCCACAAAGATATAGCCAGCCTAAAAGATGTTATAGCAGACCATAAAACAAGTATTAAAGTAAACGAGGTTAAGATTATCGCCATTACAAGCACTATATCTATTGTTACAAGCACCGTTCTTGTATATGTACTGCAAATTTTATTAAGTAAAATATAGCTTATGGAACTCATCGCAGGTAATTATTACCAAACTCAAGGATACGGGCTAACTCCGTTTGCTCGTACTGCTAAGGGTAAGCAATACTACGCATCTTGGGGAGGAGAACACAAGGGACGGGACTACGGAACCAGTGGACGACACCTGAAGACTCTAGCCACTGTCTCAGGGAGAATCAATTATGCTGGTGTAAACGCAGGCTACGGAAATTATGTTGAGATTCTAGGTGTTGATGGCTGGTTAAGGCAATATGCACATTTAGACGCTATCCTTGTTAAGAAGGGTGACGTGGTGAGCATAGGTGATGCAGTTGGTACTGTGGGTAATACAGGATCATCTACAGCAGTACACCTTCATTATGGTCACAGACGCAGGAAGATGGGTCGATGGGAGTACCGAGACCCAATCGCTGACCTAGCAGATAAGCCAAAAGAGGCTGATGCACCAGACAATAAGCTCGTAAAGGCTAAGAACGATCCAACGGTTTATGTAAACAATGGAGACGGTACGCTGTTCCCTATACCTAATTGGCATACGTTCGTAACACTGTTTGGAGAAAAAGCACCTATACATGAGGCAAGTAGCGATATTATCGAGAAGATGCCAAAGGGTGCAATGCTCACGGACATGTCTATTACTAGCACACCAGTAGTATCAAATGAGTTACCAGACGAATACAGCGTCACCGTTCCACATGAAGATCAGGGTAAATACCCAATCTGTGTAGCGATCTCAGCTATAAGGGCAATGGAGTACCAGTATGAAAAGAAGTACGGACATCGCATTGAGTTCTCGGTACCGCAAGCATTTATCGAAGCTGGAGGAAGTCATGGAGGCGTACAGCTAAAGCGACTACTCAAGTCTATGAAAGAGAGAGGGGTTATCGCAGCTGAACACAACAAGCTCAAGTCCGCAGGGAAGCTTGAGGACGACTGGCTCAATAAGTGGCGAGAACGAGCAGAAGTCGCCAAGAACAACAAACGATACTATCTTGAGGATTATACCCAAATCGTAACCAAAGCAGGCTCACATGCCCACAGAGCGGCTATACGAGAGAGTATTTACAAGTATGGTCCAGTAATAGCAACAATCAATGCAGAGGAAAAGTGGTATAATGGGGTCATGCCTAGCGGAAAGAAGTGGAAGCGGACGCACAAGATACTCTTATCTGGCTGGGACCACAAAGGATGGATAGGAAATAACTCATGGTCAGCTACATCTTCGGGGGGTGCTGTTGTCAATGTTCACAATGAATATCCATTCGCATTCGTCTACTCATTAAAAGGAATAAAATAATATGAATTATTCAGTAACATACGCATCAAACATCACAGGGTTCATCATGTCCCTCTCACTACTAATGGGAATAGACCTAGATGAAGGATCAGTAACAGAATTAGTACAGGCAGGACTACTCATCGCAGCGTTCATTGCAAACGCTTACGGACGATACAGGGCAGGAGGAATTTCAGCACTAGGGTTCAAGATTAAATAACCGACTAAGTAACAGCCACATAGGTTCATCTGGGTATGGGGAAAGGTGTACGGGGGTTCACTGAGGTTCACTGGATGTTCACAACGATAGTCGGCTGATAGGTGATTCAATCAACGATTGAGTCCCTCGGTCAGAAGGCTATAAACAATCATTATGTCCACATCATTATCTACATTTGAAAGCCAAATACAGCCGATCATTCGAGATAGAACTGGAAACGTCGTAGAAACAAACGACATCCAAGACTCATTGAATCGGTGTATTAGATACCTTATAAACAGGCATGGCATTTATGCTACAAAAAACCGTGCAGAAATAGACATATTCAAGGACGTATACGAGTACCCCTTGCCGTCAGACTTTCACGATGCTATCGAGTTAGCGAATCCAGGTACTCCAACGAGAACATCACGGAGAACGCCTGTAGAGTTTTGGAAACAACTGAAGAACGAACGAAATACTATTGCCGTTGATACTATACTCGGTGATAGGTTTTTGCTTGTAAACAGATCTTCTGCTGGATCGTCAGCACGATTACACGACATGGTGAGCCTAACAGACAATGGAACGTGGGCGGCGGCGGCAAGTACAGATGCAACAAACCTAACAGCAGACACGGTAAACAAGAAGTTAGGGGGAGCGTCGATAAACTTTGACCTAGATGTTTCTAATTCAGTTAATGACTATGCGGCTATCGAGAACTCAACCATGACAGCGGTTGATTTATCTGGTCATGCAAACAAAGGTACGTTATTCGTATGGGCATACATACCAGACTCAACGAACGTAACAGGCTTTACAGCAAGATGGGGTAACGATACATCGAACTATTACGAGGTCGCTATAACAACGGCGTACAACGGGAGAACGCTAAGGGACGGATGGAATAGACTGGGGTTCGCATGGGCAGGTGCTACCGAAACAGGAACGGTGACGGATACAGCGATAGACTACGCATATTTGCAAGTAACCTACGGTGCGTCACAAACAGATGATACAGACTTCAGGTTTGACGATATATCAATGAAGTCACCAGAGAGCATGGAACTGCACTACTACTCAACACACTTTGTGAAAGACTCAAGCGGTGTGACGAAGACCACATTCAGCGATGTTTCAGACGAGACGCTATTCGAGGACGAGGACGACGACATATTCTTTTACTGGGCGTTGGCGGATGCACAGCTCATCAAGCAAACATTCGAGGAGCGAGCCGACTCCAAGGAGAGCTTTAACGAAATGCTATCTTTTTTAAAGTCACGTTATGCTAGTGAAAGAAAGAGGGAGTCATATAAATATTACTAAGTATGCCAAAGCCTGGTAACAGCTGGTCAATAACTGAGGACTTTTCGCCGGGGTTCTTACATAAACGAGACGTAACGCAAATGCCGTCAGGGGCTTTGATTTTGGGTTCAAAGAACGTAACTATTACAGACGGAGACAGAATCGGGGTACGGAAGGGATCAGAGATATTCGGTAGCACAAGCACGGCAACAACGCCGATAACAGGCTTGCATACGAAAGAGCGTAGAGATGGGACAAACATCATGATGCGAGCGTATGACGAGAGCCTCGAGTATTACCATACAGGGACTGAGGCATGGGAGAACCTGAACGACGGATACACCGCAGCTCAAACATTCGGATTCGCAGATCATAACGTAAACACAGACGCACTGGACTACACATATTTCTGTAATGCAATTGATCCATACTCAAGATGGACTGGACGATTTACACAGCTAGACGGTGCACTTTCTGGAGGAGAGGGAACGATAACGGTAGACTCGGTGCTAACCGATACTGTTTTCAATTCCGGTACATCAACAACAACCACGACAACGACGCTCGTTGTTAGCGGAGGGTGGGCAACCGATCTATGGAATGATTTTTACATTCATATTACAAGCGGAGCATCAGTAGGTAAGATTTCAAAGATAACGGCAACAACATCTACACAGGTGACATTCGGAGCTATAGCAGGGCTTACAGGTAATCCAACGTATGAGATACGGCAGATTGCCTATAATGACTCGTCGAACATGACTATTCGTATCGGTACAACAGACGTAGCCTATACCGGATTCGGAACGACCACTACATTCACGGGGTGTACGAACACGCCAGCAGCGTCAGATGATGCAGCCGTAGCACAAGCAGTAGAGGAGTTTCCAGAGAATCCACGAGGGAATGTTCTATTAGTACACAACACGAGGATGTTTGTTACAGGGTCGAAAGGTAACAGAATACAAAAGGGGGCTGAGTCAACCGTGTTCTATTCGGCAATTGCAGATGCTACCGACTTTACATTCTCATCACCTAGAACCGCAGACGAGGGGGGTACGATAGACACGCCAGAGGGGGGCGGAGGAGTTATTGGTCTCGGTACGCAAGAGGATACTATATACATTCTGAAGCGTAATCTGGTGAAAACACTCACGTTTACACAAGATACAAACGACTTACCGACCATCCTTCCGCTTATAAACTCGCCACAAGTCGGACCAGAATCGGCTCAAGGTGTATTCAAGATGGACAACTTCCTTATGTACGCCTCAAGCGAAGGGGCGATTAAGTCCGTAGGACGACTGAAAGAGATCGACTATGTGCAACGATTCCAAATATCTGATCCTATCAGGTCGTTAGTGGGTACGTTTTCATTCACTAATGCGGCTGGTATTTTCTACAAGCAGAAGGCTTATATATCAGCACAGCAATCAGGGGGTACGTTTAACGACGTGGTGCTTGTTTATGATGCAGAAAAGGAAGCGTGGGACGCTCCGTCGGTAGGTTGGTTAGCTAGTCACTGGACGATATATAACGGAGAGCTTTACTACGGAAGTTCTACTGGTCCAGAGGTATATAAAGTAGAGGTAGACAGCAGATATGACGATAATGATGCACCTTATGAGTGCGTGGCACGTTTCGCATACAGCAATTACGGTGCACCAGCAGTACAAAAAGAGTTCCAAAAGTTCTTCTTAGAGGGGTATATCGCAGAAAACACGACAATAAGTATAGTTTTAAGGTATAATTACTTAGGAAGGCAGGAAACGAAAACAATGGAACTAGCAGGAACAGACGAAGCATACATGCTTTCGGACTTTGACTACTCGGCACTAGGTACTGGATTGCTAGGTGTTGACCCACTTGGGGCGGTTCTTGGAGACGAGGATGCGACCAGCGACCTGCAGAAGTTCAGGGTGTACTTTCCAATTGGCGTAACGCCGTTTTATGAAATGTCCGTTGAGGTATCCAGCAACGAAGCAGGTGCGATATGGGAGATACTCAGATATGGAACGGATGTATACACAAGATCAGAAATAAATACTAAATTATTAAAATCTTTTTAGACCTAAAGGGCTGGGTCTAGTATGGATAATAGAAAATACGTTGCAGTAAAGAAAACACGGCTGACGGCTGGTATAACGTCAGCGGCTACATCATTCACAGTAGCCGAGGTGAAAGATCGTGCAGATAATACACTCACAATGACGGACTTTGGCTCGCTCGGATTTGGTGTGTTTGAACCGGGTACGAGCAAGGAGGAGCATTTCTCTTTTAGCGGAATAAGCTCAAACACAATAACGATCAGTGCGAGAGGACTTGCGATGAAGTCACCGTATACGAACGTAGCAGCCAACCAGAAATCACATGGAGCAGGAACGGTTGTTGTCCTGTACACGAACACGCCAGCAGCGTGGGATTCTTTCGTTAATAAAGAAAACGATGAGACGATCAGCGGAACACACACCTACAGCAACGCAGCTATGCCTAGGCTGGATAGTTATGCAGCACCAACGGCAGACGAGGAGTTTGCTACAAAGAAGTACGCAGACGACCTAGCTATTGCAGGTGCGCCAGACTCAACAGAGTCCGTCAAAGGTATTGTAGAAAAAGCGACCAGTGCAGAATCGCAGGCAGGTACAGATTCAGGGAGTACAACCGCCCCCCTTTTTGCAGCACCTAGCGACATAGCGGTGAACGCACAAAACCAACAACACACCTACGCAGCAGACTCAGGAGCAGCAGACGCATATGTCATAACATTAGCCCCTGTGCCGTCCGCATACGTATCAGGGCAGAAATATACATTTAAGGCTACAAACGCCAGCACAGGGGCTTCTACGCTTAATGTGAACGCATTAGGAGCAAAGACTATTAAGAAATTGAACGATCAGGACGTAGAGGCGAACGATATTGAGGCAGGACATATTATTGAGGTTGTTTATGATGGCACAAACTTTCAAATGCAAACACCGCTTGCAACACAGCTAACAGCAGCACAAGCGTCCGAGATTGCAGCGATTGTAGATGCTACAGATATTACAGGGGCGCAGCTAGAAACGCTTTCAGATGGAAGTAATGCCGACACAGAGCATGCACACAACTCACTCGTGCCTTCCTTCCAGTATTCCTTCAGCGAAACCGCAGGACATGCGGACAATGCTATTTGTGGCTACCATGACGGTGACGGTATTACACTTGCCACAACAAGGAGCGCAACTGGTGGTGGTGTTGGCGCACGTCGTCTTGTGACAGGGGCGTTTAACGGCGCACCAATAATAAAATCAAGGAGTACAACCACACACAACACTGTGAACGCAGATGGCGTTGTACACATTGGCACAGCTCTCTGGACTTCTAACGACTCTCCGAATATCAGAAAAAACAGTACAAACGTTACGTTTAGTGGGGACACGGGCTACGGACCGCTTAGCTATGATGCAACAAACGCATACCTACTTGTGCTAGATACTAGCACAACTATTCACAGATATTCAGGTGTAGCAGGCTCGACGATAACTTACGTTGATGAAGTAACACTTGATAATGCTGTAGACACAGATAAGGGATTCATTTTTGATGATACGAATGATCAATATATATGTGTAGACGGTTCAGATATTCGAGTATTTGATTCTAGCGGTACAACTGTTTCAGCAACAGCCTTTACCGATGATTCCGGTACATTGATTGGCGTGGTGTTAATAAATAGTAGGGTTTATTTGGTACACGGCATTGCAACAACAGCCATTGAAAACGCTGAGTTTACACTTGTGCCAACATCTGTAACAATTTAATAAACGTTAGAGTTTTAATATGGCAGGAGTAGCAACAGAACAACAAAACACTCAGAGTGCAGCACCAGAGGCGACACAGGAGTCGGCAGCGACTAAATCGTTACGGCTTGAGAAAGAGGCTCGTGACCGTGGAGACATGGACGAGGCTATTAGGATTTCTGAAGAGTTTGTTCGAGGACAACAACCAGCAGAAGAAAGTGCTGTTATTACTTCAGAACCAGCAAGGCAAGAACGAGATGCGATGGGTGCAGAGGTAGACAAAGCAGAGCAAGAACTACAAGACCTTCAGTTCCCTTCTGTCGAACAGCTTGCAGCAGACATGGGGATCGACCTAAAGAGCGAGGAGATAAAGCTAGAAGAGTCGGGGCTTACATCAGAACAAGAAGCATTATTTGATGCACAGCAAGACCTAAACGAAAGAACAACAAACTCACTTGTTGAGTCTATTCAAAGGCAGGTTGACCAAACAATACGTTCAACAGAACAATCACAGGCTCAGGCTCGTGGATCGTCAAGGGTACAGCTCGCTAGGATGGGTGCATTGAATACCACATCAGCAGGTGTTTCATACATGAATGACCTTGTAAGCAGTCAGCAATCTGAACTTGCAAGCATTAGGGCGCAAGGTGAGGAGCTTATCGTACAAGCTAGGTTTGCCCAGGAAGCAGCAGACCTTGAAACACTTTCGCAAAAGCTTGTGGCTCTAGAAAATAACAGACAAGCTGTAGCACAACAACAGCAAACATACCTGCAAAACGTACAATCATTGCAGAGCATTTTGGAATATCAACGAAATACAGCCTCAGCTAGTATTGACGCAATGGCAATAGCTGGGCTTACAGAAGACGACATACCAGATGGGTACTTAGACAGCTTAGATAGGTCAGCAGGTTACGTTCCTGGTACATCAGCAGGGTTGCTTGAGGTTTCGCAACGGGCAAGAGAGGCACAGGAAGAACTGGACGCTGTAGCACGTCGACAAGCCGAAGTAACCCTTGCACAAGACACTATAAATATATTAAACAGCTTACCAGTAGGAGAGACCATCACAATTGGCGGTATGGACTATACGTCACTGAATCAAGGGGAAACCATAGATGGAACAGAGGAAGACGGAAACGGAAACGTGACCTTGTGGACGTACAATGTAGACACTCGCGAAACAACAACTAAATCATTAGGTCAAATTGGAGCAGGTGCAGGCTGGACAAAACATATGTTAAGCGATGGTCGTATATATCAGGAAAATGACTCAACAGGGGAAATAAGGTTCGTTATGGATCCTTCTGCACCAGGCGGAGGATATTCAAACCCAGAAGCACTACAAGAGGACTTCCCTGACGGATGGAAGCCAACGAACGCTGAACTTAGAGCTATGGGTACATCACAGCTAGATTCAAAGACTGGTGGTATACAGTGCGGTCAGTACGTTAGAATGGTGACTGGCTATGGTGGACCAAGTCTTTCTGAATACAGTGCAAAACAAGCACTTGTTGATCCATCTATAGGAACTCCGGAGAATCCTCCACAAGCTGGTGACATATTCATTCAGCCGGGTGGTCGATGGGGTCACATCGGGCTTGTTCTCGGGTCAAACTTACTTCCAGACGGTTCATATGACCTAGAAATAACAGATGCGAACTCCAAATTAGACGGTACAATCAGGTACAGAACAATCAACTCTAAAAATGTTGAGGGATTTGGACGTGAGGGATTTGGACTACCAGATGAGTATAGCTTCGGTTCAGATGCACCAGAGGACGGCATTTTGCGAGATCTTCAAGCCGCAGGCAGTGAGTTTAGCGACGATGTTGTAGGACTCGCTCAGCAGGTGCTTGAAAAATCTGATTACGACCTGAACGATGTGCCAAGTTCTATGGCAGGTGAAGTTTCTGCATACCTAAATACACCACAGGTACAACAACGGATTCAGGAAGATAACGAGTTGCTTGCACAGCAAGTTAATCCGACTATAGACGATATAGTAGCACTCTTGGAGCATGGTGGACTCAAGCATGCCGTCGGGTTCTCGCCACTCGCGAGAGGAGCGGTAGGAAGGGGCAAGATTCAAAACGAATTTGTAGGGTTGGTAGAACAGCTGATTTCAGAAGAGACACTGCAGACCCTTGTGAACGCTAAGAATAGTGGTGCTACTTTTGGTGCGTTGAGCGATACAGAATTAGACCTTATACGAGCGGCTGCAACGCCTATTGCGAGCAATCAGGTCGAGAAAGACGGAAAGGTCGTTGCTTATAAGATGAGTGAGGAGGCGTTCGAGAGGGCTGTAAGTGAGCTTGTTATATCGTACAAGAAGGTACAGGGGAAACTTACGGGTGAACTCGTGGTGGAAGAAAAATCTACAGGCGAAACATGGTTCATTACACCGGAGGAGTTCGACGAATCAATTTATAAATTACTATAAAATATGCCTAGAAGACCATTATTTGAGGAGGAGGGTTCGTTGTCAGAGCGTGTATCTGGAACATCACCCACGAACAGAAGACCATTATTTGAAGATGGTCAGGTGCCAGAGCGTTCGAGTAAGCCAAAGGGGATATTCTCCAAGCTTACAGAGTTTACAAACAGGGGAAAAGACACCATAAAAAGACGTAGTGGAAGACTGAAGAGAATAGCTGGACGGGTAGCTAGTGGTGAACAGAGACTTCGAGACCCAGAAACAAAAATACAGCTCGGGGGGCAGGTAGTAGGTATTGTCGAAGATTTTGTATTCGATGCAATAGCCGCTGCATCTCCACAAGCGATTGATGATTTTTTCAACAAGACGCTAAAAAGCTTCGCTGAAACCAAAACAGGTCAAGACGTTGCTAATATTGCTGAAAAATATACAGATTGGGCAGAACGAAACCCACAAGCGGCTGATAACATAGAGGGTATCGTTAATGTTGGAGGTGTTTTGCCCGTCGGTAAGTCAGGTGCGCTAACGGGGAAGGTGGCTGCCAAAGCAGGAGGTGCTGCAGTAGATGTAGCGGCTCGTGGCGTTAAAACAGCTGGAAGACCTGTGAGGGCTGCAGCGGACATTGCTTCTGATATAACACCAACGAGAGGGACACTTATCAGCGGTAACGTAAGTAAGGCTCTGCATGTTACTCCGGGTGATATAACCAATATACAGAAATCAACAGGAAATGATGTTGGTGAGTTTTTGGCTAAGAATAATCTTATTAAAAATAATATAAAAGAAACAGTAGCGGCAGTAGACGACGTGTTCACATCTAGCTACAAGGACGTTAGGAAGGCTGTAAATGCAGTAAGTAGGACTTTTGACACAGATAGTGTTAAAAGTTTAGACAAGGCGTTTACAGCCATAAAAGGGCAGGTGGACGGTATCCCTGGACTTGAAGATGTTAGTAGGCAGGTTGATGAGCTGATGGCGAAAGATACAGTCAGCCTCGCAGACGTACAGCTCACAAAAGAACTTGTAGATGAACAATTTAAGTTGTTCAGTGGTGCAGGGGATGATCTGTTTGGAGCAAGAAAAGAAGGGATGAGGAATATAAGAAAAGACCTCCGGAAGTTTATTGAAACCGAGGTATCAAAAGACTTCCCAGATATAGACATAGCAGATTTGAATAACAAAGTGTCCACTACAAGGGGTATCTTGGAATCAACAGCACAGCGAGCATCGAGAAGAAAGACACTCCAAGAACTTAGCATAAGTGATTTTATGATTATATTCGGTGTAGGCTCGGTATCTCCACTGACAGGTGCGGCACTCCTGCTAGGAAAGAAGGCGTTACAGAGTCCGGCTGTACGACTACGGTTTGCTAAGTGGCTAAATAATTTACCAGAGAAGCCTAAGGCGGAGGCTATAAAGACCTTAGAAAGCGGAGAGTTACCAAAGAACCTACCAGATGATTTGAAAAAAGAAGCCAACGAGGTGGGTTTAGACGTTGAAGCTCCTGACGTGGATGCACCAATAGAACAGATTTCAACGGGAGAGATTAAACCACATCTAACACGATCACCAAGTACCACAGACAAAGCACCTAAAGATTTACGGAGCAAGATGATGGAGTCACGTATAATACCCGATCTTAAAAACCCTTCAAACTACGACGGACCGCTTGTTGAAGTCAAGTCGTTTGGCGAGACAGCATACGTTCCACATGTTGAGACGTATAAAGGGAGAGACATTGTTTTGCTAGGTGAGGACGTTGCTGTCTGGAACAGGGAAACCGGCAGTCTTTTCATTGTTGGTTTAGATGATTCAAAAGTAACGGGTGACAGGGTTATGATTGACTCTGCAAATAGCGTAGAGTCTGCTAGGCGATATATCGATTACGTTGAAGCTCCTGACGTGGACGCACCAACTCCAGATGTATCACCAGATCTAGTCGCTGAAGCGAGGAAGTTTGATAGTGCTGATGAGTTTGTGAAGGCACAGCAGCCCATCTCTCAATTCACAGACATAGGTAAAGAGGGGAAGTTTTGGACTATTCCAGAGGGTGCTGACGAAGGCTTTGGCTCTGTTCGGAAAGACGCATTTATTGATGAATCCAAGATATTCAAAGGTGTTGTAACCAGTAGAGAGTTCTTAGAGGAACGAGGACTGTTAACTGAAGAAATGCAGTCGATCATCGATAACGCATGGACTACACCTAATCCAAATATAGAATGGAAGGTGACTCAAGATGCCGCTGAGAAAGTATTGAAGGCGGAGGGGTTCTCTGGAGCGAAGTGGATAGGAGAAGATGAACTCAATCCTACACAGTGGCAGGTTTGGGGTAAGGAGGTGATCAAAACCAAACAACAACTCACCGATATATGGAACAAAGCCAACGAGGTGGATCTAGTCGCTGAAGCGAGGAAGTTTGATAGTGCTGAGGAGTTTGTTAAGTCATCGTTAGATCGTCATACAGTTACAAACCCCTCTCCGATAACTGTTTATCGTGGTGAGGGAAGTGGAATTGGTAACGAAACGCTTGTGAGCGGAAGATACTTTGCTGACAGCGAGGATTTTGCAGGAGCGTTTGGTGATGTGACAGAATACAAAAACCGTATTCCTGCCGATACAAGAATGTTTGATCTAGATACCGTGAAGACTGGGGATGACATTATTCCACCAGAAGCACTTGTTGATACGGCTGAACTTACCGATTTCTTGATGGATCACGGGTATAGTTACACAAGAAACTCTAATTCTCGTGGAGTTGAGTATGTAGAATTGAGGCGATCTGTTGGTTCAGAGTCTTCAATAGCTGACGTAGACATGTTCAATGTAGAGGACAGTTTATATAGAGAGCTTGCGGAGAGATACAAGACATTCGCAACATTTTATAAGCATGCGCAAAAGAAAGCATCTGAGGCAGATGTATCAGCAAACCGAGCGATACTCAAAGAGTATTTCGAGCGAATCAAAAGCGGAGACATACCAGAACTTCAAAAGAATAGCATCACGGAGAGTTTGGAAAACATATGGAACAAAGCCAACAAAACTACACCATAAACTCCTCGATGTAAACGAAGATGATAAACATCAATAATACGCTGATAACTGTAATCATATAGTCTCCTAATAACATAAAATAGCTGATTTGTCAACACCCTCCAGGGCAGCACGAATCACAAAGCCACTTAGCACTAAGCCAAGTGGCTTTATTTTTACGTTTCATCCACTTACTGACCTGCTTAAAATAATGACCGCACCCCTCACACTTAAAGCGTCCTCGCTTATCTTTCTTTGGTGGCATATGCAAAAGTACACCCAACATTACACGCAGGGCATCGCCAAACCTCTCTGTTCTCAGAAACGCACAGCATAGCCTCATGAGTGCGGCAAGTGGGTTTGTTTTTGTGGGACAAATCTATAAGCCTAT
>Ga0208012_1000490_pt1 | contig 13528 bp, 14 predicted proteins | sample 15BtaG_FD_184090 | JGI IMG/M metagenome (GOLD analysis project Ga0208012, IMG submission 184090) | Marine viral communities from the Subarctic Pacific Ocean - 15B_ETSP_OMZ_AT15312_CsCl metaG (SPAdes) (version 2) | ecosystem: Environmental > Aquatic > Marine > Oceanic | place: Pacific Ocean... | reverse complement strand
CATCATTGCCCAACTTCACTTCTGCATTGATTGGTGTTGCTGTACCTGCTCCAACTTCTGTGATTGCAAACTTGTTGAATCTGTTTGGAAATGCAGATGTATCCTGTGCCACGCAATATTGCACACCTTCTGTTGTATCACTTCGCAATTCGAAAAGATAATATGTTGCTGTGCCGTATTCGGTTGTTGTCACAACTACATCATTGCTGCTATTTCTGGTGATGTTTATCACACCGCAAACACAACATATTCCACATCAACATCTGCTGTGTCTGCCTGTGCGCTGATGTTGTCAATATCAACAAATGCGCTGAATGCACCTGCTGAAGTATCTGCATCCATGCTTCCGGTTGACAGCATAAATGTGGCACCTGCATCAACCTTCACATCAGCAGTTTCTGCACCACTTTTCTTGAATCGCACACGGATGAAATTTGTGTCATCCAGGTTTGTGATTCTAATGTACTTCACAGATGATCTGACAAACTTGCCTTGGCCATTTGCTGTGTTCAATTCAATCAAATCTATTTCACCAGATGATGGTGCAGTCATGACCCTTCTGTCAGCTTCTGCAACTGATGTGATGGTTCTTGTGTGAACGCCACCACGATCAACACCGCCTAATGTTAATGCTTCTGATATGGTGACTGTTGCCGTGCTTGCTGTTACTGTGCTTGCCATTGTTGTGTGTGCTTTTCTTTAAATAGCAATGTGAACAGATTGTGCCAAAAAGAAACAGGTGCAGCACATTGGCCACACCTGCTTCAGACAGAGAAGAAAAAAGAAAGTTCTTTAATTGCTAACTGTTGCAATCATTGCTGCAATTGTTCCAGATGATGGTGCCAATTGCAATGACATTGATGGCTCCATGCCAGAGAATGTCAAGGTGTAACCTTGCATATCACCGAATGCAGTTCCTGTTGCACCTGTGCCACCTGTGATTTCAAGGCCATTGGTATGACCAACAACAAATGTGCTTGGTGTTTCATCGTTCGTTGTGTACATGATCACAACACGATTCTGTGCCAATAGCTTGATTTCATCACGTGTTGCTGCATCCAACTTTGGAATCACAACTGCAACTTCTGGTGCATAGTAAACTGTACCATTCTGAATGCTTGCATTGATTGTTTCAGTCACGCTTGAAGTTTCCTTCAATTGTTCGTACTGATAGAATACTGTTGATGCAGATGCGAATGCTGTAATGTCACCACCGCTTACTGTTGCATCCAAAGAAACATAATCAGCTAAACTTGCAATGTATATTTTAGCAACACCGCCAACTGAATCGCGGCATGGCAATAACATATTTGTAGTTAATACACAGGCCATTGTTTGTTCTTTTATTTTTTAGTAAATGGTGATGACATTGCTGCCATCACCGTTAAATCAATTCAATGCAGATTAAACTGCCACCTTGCCAACTTGGTCAGGATATGCAACTTGCGTACCCATGATGAACTCGCAGGCAACACGGATTGTTCTGTTGTCCTTAGAATACCAAACTTCAAGATTACTTGTGTCTGTGTCAAGATCAAGACCAAGAACAAGGTTACTCAAAGAAGCACCATAAACACCGTTTAGCCCTGTAAGACCATTCACACCAACAACTTCAATGTTGGTTCCTGGATATACAAGTCTGAATGCATCGTAATCTGACTGATAGGATGCAAGCTGTCCACCACCAGAAGTCAGTCCGTTTCCGCTTAGCAAAGCAGCCGACATCAATCTGAATTTGTCCAATCCACAGAAGATTTTGAAATCATCCTGTGCAACAGCAGCAGATGGTGAAATTGCATACACACGCTGAATTGCTTCAACCATGTCACCAATTTCTAATGGTGATGCAAGAACACTTGAATCATATGCAGTTGTGTTGCAATCTGTGAATGATGCAGTTGGAATTAACAGGCCATCAAACATTGCAAGATTTCCACTTCCAGATGTGGCATCACCTTGCCAAATGATTTTTTCAATTTCATCTTGAATCTTTTCAATAAGGTAATTACTAAATTGCTCTTCAAATGGTATTGAATCTTGGATTGCACCTGCTGCCAATTGGCTTCTCAAATAGAATCCTTCCAATTTCTTTGGACAGAATTCCATGTTGATTTTCACGTGCTTTGCTTCAATGTTTCTCTGTGTGAATGTTACATCACCAGATCCTGCGAACTCACAAGTTGAGCCATCGGCCACCATGTTCACATCAACATCCATTAAGTTCACCGCAGTTGTTCCTTTGACACCAACTTGCTTGGTCATCATTTCTGCTGTTCGTCCACCTGCCAATGCTTTGGTCAGTAATGGAAAGTTTTGTTCTTCAACGTAGGCTGATAAGCCTGAAGTATCAAATGCCATTTTTTAGTTCTTTTATTGTTTAAATTTCTTGTTTACTTTTTCAATGCTTTCTTCATCTTTTCAACAAGATCTGCATCTGTTGTTGCCTTGCTGAATGGATTGTCCACCTTCTTAGTTGGTTCAACTGATGGCTTTGCCGCCATCTTTTCAACTATGTCAGTAATCATTCCAATGGCTTTTTCCATGTCATCGAATCGTGTGTTGATTGCTTCAACTGCTTCAGCACTTGCAAACTTTTCAGCAGCAACAACATCAGCAGCAATTGCCGCCATCTTCACATCAACATCAACATCTTCTTCAGTTGATTCTTCTGATGCCATTTCTTCTTCAACTTCTTCTGCTTCAGCTTCCGGTGCTTCTTCTTCAACTTCTGGTGCCATTACTTCAACAACAACTGCACCTTCCGTTCTGATGATTGTGCCATCTTCCATTTCATGGTCACCATCTGGTGCATCAAGTTCATTGGCTTCTTCATCAATTACTTTGACAATCGCACCAACTTCAACAGCAGGTTCAATTCTTACAATTGTACCATCAACCAATTTGGCATCTAAGAATGCAGCTTCAACAGTTTCTTCTGTTGCTTCTGTTTCTTCTGCTCCAAAAAGTAAATTCTTGATCTCTGGCAATTTATCACCAACCAATTCTGAAATGTTCATAGCTGTTCTTTTTCTTAAATAGATAATGCTCTGATGTGTGCCACTTATTTTTGAATTGCATCAACAACTGCATCAATCACTTCTTGGTCCATAGTCATTTCTTTGTCTTCTCTGAAGATGCCTTCAACAGAAAAACCTTTCAACATATAGCCATCATCTTCTTTTATCTTCTGCCAGATGTCATCATTTTCAACACGCATACTTCCAAACCAACTGCCTTCTGGCACATCCTTGAATCCTTCCGGCACACCTTTGACATCATCCACAATCCAAGATTCAAATATGAATACATCATCCACAGGTGTTTCATGCATTTCGTTCACGGCCTTGGTCATACCTTTCTTCATAAACTTGTACACGATTTTGCGAATCACATCTGATGTAAAAACGACATACCATTCCTTATCTTCCCATCTTCTGTAAATTGGAAGATTGGCAATCATAAATGGTCCTGTGATTATGCGCTTTTCCTTGTTTTCAATTTTGAACTTGTATGGTTCCTTGACCTTTGCGAATGCATGAAAGTCACGTTCAATAGCAGGTTCATCAACTAAAGAAACGAAGTCCACACCGCTTTCATCATCATCATCAATGGTCAAATAGACCAATGGTATTTTGTTGTCTTTTTCCATTGTTATCCTGTTAGTCCAAATGTGGCTTGGTTTTGTATTTGCTGAATATTTTCTTGTGATCCAGATAGTTGTGATTCAACCACGAATGCTTGGACAGGTGCCAACTGTGCTGATTCTGCATTGGTGATTTCAGTTGTGCTTGTGGCTAATGTTGACACACTTGGTGCAGATGGTGCGCTGACACCACCTGTGACATTGCCGCCACTTGGTCCAGGTACACCACCAAGAATGCTTTGTGCTTGTGCCACAGCAGAAACAATTGAACCAACCATCGTTGCAATGTACATCACTTGCAGAAATGGTGTTGCAGGTGTTGGTGGTGTAGATGCTGCACCTGTTGCACCTGCAATTGCTGATGATATGGCCACAGCCGTGTTGATAGCCAATTCTGCAACTGCGAATGCTTTGGCTGCTGCGACACCTGCTTCACCTTGTTGCTGAATTAAACCTGCAATTTGACCCAATGCTGAAGCTGTTGCCTGTGCTGCTCCAATCTTTGCATTCTTCAGATCAACTTCAGCTTTGATTGCATCTGCGTTGGATTTCTTCTGTATTGCTTTCTTTTCCTTTGCAATCTTTTCTTCCAATGCAATTTCCTGTTCTGCATACTTTGCTTTTATTTCATTCTCAATTCTTAGCCGTTCATCAATTCGGTCAAGTTCCAATTGATCAATTTCTTCTTCAAGAATGCCCATTTCTGTGGCTGCATTTACTGCTGCTTGAAATTTCAATTCTTCTGCTTTCAATGCGTCATCAATTTCCTTCTGCATCATTTCTTCAGCAGACATGGATTCACGCTCTGCCTTGTATGCTTCCAACAGATCTTCTGCTGCAATCTTTGCACCTGCAATTGCATATGCTGCATCTGCTTCTGCCTTTGCTTCTTCTTCAGCAGCTTTCTTCTGTTCCTTTAGCAATGCCACATTTTCAGCAATCAATGCATTGGCATTGGTTAATTGCTCGGACCTTTGGCCTGTAATTCGTTCACGCAGATCTGCCAATTCCTTTTCTGCATTGATAACTTCAACTTGTGCATCAATGCTGTCTTCATTGATTGACAATTCCAGAACTGCCAATTCTTTTCTTTTATCAAACAACTTCTTTTCTTCTGTGGCCTGTTCATCCAGGATGCCACCAAGTCTGATGTTTGCTTCTTGCCGTTCACCAATTGTTTTGCTTACATCATCACGAATCTGTCTTTGAATTTCTGCTTCACGCTGATACTGGAACAACAACAACTGTTGCTGTGCTTCTGCCAATTTCACTTCATTGGTCAGTTCTTGAATCTTGCTTGCCGTGTCAAATGCAGCCACACCTGCTTCAACTACACCATTGACAAAGTTGTTCTGTTGTTCAATGTCCAGACCTGTTGTGACCTGCACCAATGCTTGGCCATATTGCTGCATTCCATCAGTTACCATGTCCCAATCTAAACTGAATGCACCTTGGATGACCTTGCCAACACCTTCAGCAGCAACTGCAATTCCTTTGATTCTGTTCAGAAAGTTAGTTTTGATTGCTGACCAAAGATCTTCTAATGCTTGTTGTGGATTCTCGAAAGCAGCCATCAATGCACCACCCAAAGGTTCCACAGCCTTGAACAACTGATTGAAAAGAACTTCAATAGTTTTGAAGACAACACCTAATGCATCGGCCACCTTCTGATTCTTCATCAATAGGTCCTTCAGAAACATGAACACTTCAGCAGCAATTGCAATCAGTCCAAGTGATTTCAATACGTTGCCAATAGAACTTCCAAAGCCTTTCATTCCTTTGGATGCACCTTCTGCACCTTTTTCAGCAGACTTGAAGCCACCTTCCATCTTGCTTTTCAGCTCTTTGGTTGTGGCTTGCAGGTCTTCCATCTGCTGCTTCAGTTCATCAATCTCTGATGTAGCACCTTTGGTCTTTACATCTACTTCAACAGCTATCTTTGTGGCCATGTTTATGCAGGTATAAGTCTGTAAGTAACGTGTAGTTCCACTTCATCACCACCAGATGTTGGATCACCTGTTTCAATCGTGGCTGTCAATGCTTTGTTCTCAATCAGTTGTGTGTCTGTTGCTGAAGTTGCTTGTACTGCTGACATCTTCCAAAACGCTGGAACGGTTGTTAGTAGAATCTTGGCATTGTCAAATTGTGCATCTGTTGCTGTGTCGGTCAATAGCTGCAAGTTCAGATTGGTTGCGTAAGGAACAAATCGCGATTGATTTCTAACACTTGCGGAAATCACTTCTATTGCATAGCCAGAGACAGCAGGCACAACTGTGATTGGTGTTGTATTCAAAGCCAACAATTCAGCCTTGGTCAACACCTTCTTCACATTTCCACTAATGCAGAAAACACCATCATCACCACGTGACCAGACTGCATTGTCTGCTTGGTTGATGAATAGCTCACCTTTGTATATGTCTGTTGCTGACCATGCAGGTGATGGCTGTGTGTGATCTGTTGATGGTGCCACAGTTGGAACTGTTCCAGATACTGTGGACCTTTTAATCTTGATTCTTGAATCCTGTGTTGACATTTCTTAGTTTATGTTTTGTCCACCATCTACTACATAAATAGATGATTCGCCATATTGTTCCTGTACTTCATCAGCCATGCCATCCACCACGTAAATGGTGCCACCTGCATCTGTTGCCCTAATCGCATCAACACCACCTTCGATGATGTAGCCGTTCATCTGTTCTTCACCATTCATGTATGTGACATTTGACCTGCTTACTGTGGCACCAGATGTTCCAATGATTCGCACATTGTGTATTCCTGGACCAACTTCATTTTTGTCACCAATGATGGTGATGTTGCTACTGCCTTCACCAATGATGTTGTCACTACCTTGCACCATGAATGTTGTGCTGCTATCACCAACACGATTTCTTTTTCCGGTCACCTTGCCACCATTGAACTGTGGATAAAGGTTGCCACTTCTTTGCATCTTCTTCACAACAGGTGCATTCACCTTGCCAAGTCCATCATCAATCTTCTTGCTAATGCCAACTTGAAATGTGTCAATCTTCAATGGTTCCTTCACAATTACCTTGAATAGTTCAACCTTTGTTAAACCTTCTTTAAATGGATTGTAGTCTTTTACTTCATTGATGCGCCAGTAGCTATTGTCGATTTGTATCTGATCACGAAAATCAAGATTCATTATGTCCAATGGTTCCAAATAGAACATGGCAGTCATCATCTTGCTGTCCTTGTTTGTTATCTCAATGATATGATTTCTGTGAAACACATTGAACAAATTGGCATTGGTATATATCAATGGTCCTGTGTAACCATTACCAGAATAGAACAACTGCTTTGGAACACCAAAGTTGATGTCCTGTTGTGGAATGATTCCGTTGGTTCCTGGATGCGACAAATGCCCTGCATATGGATATGATGAATGTGATATGTTCACAGTCACAGGACCACTTGGTGTTCCTTGCTGATAGCTCAATGTATAGTCTGGATCTGATGGCAATAATCCACCATAGTATAGCAATCTGATATTGTGCTCTGTTTCAGTTATACCATCATCAATGTCTTCATTGTATATCTTGCCAATTACCCTGTTGCTTGGATTGTCATTCGCCATTGGTGTTGCAGAAAAGACAATTTCAGTCTCATTGGTGCCAAGCTGAAAATCATTATCAACTGCTGCCTTTGCTCTACCATAAACATGGCCGAATCCGTTCTGATATTTCTTGTTGTACAGGTCATCATCTTCAGCATATGTGTAGATAAATTCATTACCTGTTAGAAGACCTAATGGCTGCAATGTCACATCTTTATCACGTGCCAATTTCTTGGTCCAATCTTTAACCTTTCCAGAAGCATAGAATGTATCACGTGTTTCAATCAGCAGATTGCGTTCATCATCTGGATCAACAGTCACATACAGGTTGAACATCTGAAGCACAGACATCAGAAGCTCTTGCATTTCAATATCTGGCACCAATGCATTCATTGGAAACGTTTGGCCTTCAACAATTGCTTCATCTGCAACTGTCACTTCAACTGTGGACACATCATCTATTGTGATGTCCATTTGACCAAGTACAATGTATGTCTGTGTGTCTAATGGATCACAGACCAATTCCACCCACAGCCGATCACCATCATTCAGATACGCACTTGGCATATCAACCACAATTGCTGTTGATTGTGATGCTCCAATGGTAGGTGATGTTGGTAAATTCAAATCATATTGTGCTGTTGCTATTGTGGAAACTGTGTTTCCTTGTGCAGTATATTTGACAACATTCATCACAATTGGTGTTGGTCCTGTAAGAACACCAGATGTTCTGGTCAATGTGAACTGAATGATACTGTACAAACTATAAAAGCCATCATTAGCTGCTTGGAAATAGTCATTGGTATTTGACCATTGATTCAATGGATCTATGACTGCATCATATTCCACATGAACAATGTCTGTTGTTGGTCCTAAAGGATAGTTTGGAATGGTCAAATTGTTGACATCCTGTCCAATTGCTCTGGCTGTCACAGTCCTTGCATCCACATCTGCTTCAGTAATCACAAAGCCTTCATTGGTCCACGGAACAATCAACTTCTTGAAGAATGCAGAATCTAAGAATGTGGATGTGTAACTGAAATCTGCAAAGGTGAAGATTCTGTTGATAATGTCATGCAGAAACACAGCAGGCCGAAAGTCTGTGACTGACCAAATTCTTGTGCCATTGGTATTGTATGATGGCTCATTCACACCATAGTCTAACATTGGATATACATATCCGGTTGTGTTGGTCCATGATGATGTGATTCTGCCATAATCATACTGATGATCCAAATCACTGAAGTCAATCAACACATTGCCATCATCATCCAAACCATCCAGAGCACTATCACCAAGTTCATTGAAGATGTTGGCCATCTTACCAATGAAGATCACTTCATAAATCAACTGATTCTTTTTGGCTGTGATCTGGCGAAGCTGCAAGGTGCCATCCATCACTTCAATGCCATCAGTAATTATTCTGGCATTTGCTCTCTTGTTCGGATTAAAATTTGCCGCAATATTAGCAGCAGAAGAATCGTAAGCATTGGAAATATTTACATCATAAATCTGTCCAAAGATGGCATCATTGCCCTGTGTTCCTGGACATTGAATAGTTTTACTGTATTCTGTCTTCCTTTCTTCTGGATGCCGAATGTCAGCAATCGCATAGTTGAATGAAAAGTCAAATTGAAATATGTCAATTGGTCTGCCTTCAACCAACACCTGCACATCAGCCACGTTGTCTTCTGTTTTCTAATGAGTAATTAAGTTCAAAAGTATACTGCATCAATTTATCATTCAATGATGTCTTCTTCACAATTGATTTGCCTGTGATATTCATGGCAATCAATTCATTGTTCAATTCTCTGTAAACAACAGGTGATGTGAATAGATCTTGCATCCAGATGCTTTCTGATTCTGTCAAGTAGTCTGTGTTCACCTTCAGCTTCTCTGACATCTTGATGTCATAGTCAACCTGTCCACGTGATGCCTTGGTGTAGTCATATGTGAATCCTGTGAACGTGTGATGCTGCTGCTGATATGATTCACGTTTCACATCTGTTTTATCAATTGATTTCAAATTGCAGTTAAGCGAATCAATGCCACCTAACTTGTTCAGCCAATGCAGTCTGACAGGTTCATACATAGAACATTGTTGGTCAACATTGAATGTCACAGCTTCAGACACCTGTGCGCTGCTTGTGTTGAGTATTCTAATGACATAACTTTTGGCACCATTCAACACAGTTGTTGGTGTGCTGCCTGTCATCAATGATGCATCAATATTGGTGATGTCATATGGTCCAATTGGAAGCCGCCAAAAATGTGTGTTGAAATCTGTTGTGGCTGTTGCATATGGTGATGTCACAACACCTGTTGCAAGCAATGATCCACCTGCATCTGATTCAGAATATGCTTTTATTTCATATTTCTTTGCAAGTTTGTTGGTCACAATATAATGCAGCCACGCTGATTGGTCTGTGTTCACGTATCTGGTTGATGGTGCAGATGTCAGAAATCGCTTGGTTGTGGATGCTGTGTTGATTGTGAAATTTGAATAGTCAAAGTCAAGCCAATCAGTCAATGCCTGCACACCATTCCACACACTTTTTGGTTTGAATATTGTGACACCAACCTGCACATACCTATCAGTTGTTGGATCAATGTCTTCTTCTTGGATGCTCAGAAAGTATTCAGCATGACTATTGCCATTGGCTGCGAATGCTTGATGGTCAGCAGCAGGTATGTTGACATCATGTGACAGTAATGATTGCATAATTCTTGAGACATCAAACCATGCATGGTTTTCAAATGGTGTTCCTTGATAAATTCCTACACTTGGATATACAACCAATGATGCAATGGCAGGTGCCACAGGATAGTTCAATGGCAGAATGTTGACACGGAAACGCAATGTTGGTGTGTACTGTGTGCTGCTTATCACATACCTGTTGTCATTGTAGGCCAATGAATATTCAGTTGGTTCTTGGCTTTGGCCGTTTGCATAAACAATTAGTGTTGCCATCTTAGCTTTGTGATTCGATAAATTTCTTCAGTTGTTCCATAGTCAATGCCACATCATCTGCAATGGCTTCTTCAATTTCTGATGGCACACTTCTGTTGATTGGTTCAATTGCAGGATCAATCCAATTCCTTGGCCGTAAACCATAGTTTTGCAGGTTTCGTGATATAACAAATGCCAGACCTTCGTGCTTGGACTGTGACCATTTGGCTGTGTCTGAACTGCCTTTGAATCCACCTATCTTGTCTTTGATTGTTGGAATAGACAACCAATCATAAATGTCGCCATAATTTTCAGACATAGTGAATCTGTTTGGCCGTTTGCCCTGTGGCTTTGTTCCTTCGTCAAGGTCCAGGCCATAGTCTTCCATTGTGATGGCCATATTGTAGATGCCACCAAACACTTTGACCTTTGGCTGTTTTGGTAGTGTGACTGATTCACCAAGTTTTCCGGTTGCCACCAAATGATGCTTGGTGATTGATTTGCCTAATGCATTAGTGTATGCCTTGCGGAAACCATTCAATGTGTCAACCAACTTGTCAAATGCCATTCCTTAATCTTGTTTGCTGTTGAATATTTTGTTGCCTATCGTGTGCTTGTTTTTCTCGATAGAAAGTAATGACATTAAAGAATTCTTTGATCCTAAGATCGAAGAAATGGTTCCATTTGCTCTGGTCATTGTTTGATAGATTGTTGACAAGGTCGATCCATCCAAATCTGCTTTCATATGTTTCAACTGCTTGGCCGCTTTCTTCAGTTCCTTCTTGGCCGTTAGTGCTGAAAAGACCTGCATATTGTGCGCGAAGTTCTTGTAACTTTCGAAAAAAAAAGCTGTTAATGGATAGACAACATCCATCTTTGCAGCCTTCATATCTTCTGCAACTTCGCTGTGCTTGTCTGAATCATAGGTGCCATCTGTCCATCTGAACCATTTCTTCTTTGATGGTATGCAAAACAAAGCCAGAATCTCGGCCATGTTTTCCATCACCTTGTCCTGGTCCTTCATCAGATGCATCAATGTGATATATTGCCCACCTGTTAACTGCTCCACATCTGATTCAATTCTGTACTTCTTGCCGTTGACCATCATGTATTTTTGCAGTTTGCCTTCAACTGCTGATGATAGGAATGCCAATGATTTCATCACATCAATATATGATTTCAACGTGATCTTCCTGACATCTGCATCTGACCATCCAGACATGATGCTGATGATTGCCACGTTCTTTTCGTACTGTTCCAAGTCATCATGCTTCAGCACATTCTGCAATGCTGCGAATTGCTCCACAGTCACTTCGGACCAACTTGATGGAATATTGATTTCGTTCATCTGTTTATAAATAGCAATTAGTTCATTCTGTATCTGCTGCAAACCTAAGTAGAATCAGCCTGTCATAATATGGCAAATACAGCCTGTTGCCTGGATTGCCTTTTAATATCTTGATGTGGCTGTCAATCATCTGTGGCACATTGGTGATTAGTTCACACTTGCTTATTCGTACCTGCTCTGGAAAGGTCATTTGCTTCAGTTCCTTTTCCAACCTTGCCAAAGGAATCATCTGACTGCGTAGGTTCCGGTTGACATTGATTTGGACATGACTGCATACCTTGCTGCATCAATCGCATGATTGTGATGGTCCACAGGAACATTCAATGATGCACCTGTTTTGTCTGTCTGCCATACATAGCCACGCAGTTCCTTTATCAAGTTGGTTGATGATGATGTCACCATCATTGGCACCTGCTGCATTTGGTTGATGCCATACATGATGGAATCTTTGCCTTTGACTGCTCCACGGATACGATGGCCATACCTTCGCAGTTCATCAATGGATTTTGGTTCTGAAGAATCTGCAATGATTTCAATGCCTTTGAATCCATCCAGGACATTGCTGATGTCCTTGTTACTCATTCCTGTTGCATAGTGTAATTCATTCAGCCACAGCTTGCCATCTGATTGCCTTACTTCAACAATGGCTGTTGCATCATTCGTGTAGCCCCAATCAAGGCCAATGCATCTGAACCTGTAATCATCTGGTAATTTATCGCATTGGCTCCAACCATCGAAGACAACACCTTGCAGACTGCCTATCTTGCCAAGTCCATATACTTGCCACCAATTGTGCCAATAGGCTGATTCCTTTGCTTTGTGTTCAGCCTTCTGGATGTCCTTTCTGATAGTCTCTGGCAATGCTTCGTTATCCTTGAATGTCAGAATCAGATGCTCAGAATCATCTTCTTGCAGCACTTCTGTATGCGCCCAGAACTGCATGGTTGGATTGAAGTCAATCAGTATTTCATCAGATGTTCTGATAGCCAATTGGTAGTATGATTCGAATGGAATGTTGTTTGCTTCATTGACATACAAGATATGCCTTCTGGCACCACGTAGCCTTGCTTCTTGATCTGCGCTGAAGAATTCAATGTATGAACCATTGCCGAATGTGTAGGTCAATAGTGACCTGTTCCATGCAGCATCATTGTACCTGTTTGTGATTTGCATCACTTTCAAGAAGTCCTTCATGGCACCACGTCTAAGATGTGGCACAGATTCAGACACCACAGATATTTCCAAGCCATCTGTTCTGGCTGCTCTGTCAATCAGAACTGGAAGAATGCCGAATGTTTTGCCTGCTGAAGTTCCACCTTGAATGACCTTTTTCCTTTTGGTCAGCTTGCGAATCTTCTTGATTGCCGTTGTGTAGACGAATTGATTCATTCATCATCACCAAACAATGGTTGTTCACGATGTGTTACTTCGTGCTTTTCAGTTAGGTTGTTCAATCGCTGTGTAATGCTTGTATTGTATATGCCTGCCATGCCACCTTCAATCTGATCTTGTCGGATGTTCTTACGTATACGCGAACAGATAGTGCAATACTTGTCATAACTGCCATTACTATTGGCGAAATAATGCTCCAAACTTTCGTTCAATCCTTCGTTTGCCACAAAGTTTTCGAATCCTTCCATTGTCAATGGCCTTCGCAGTTCACGATGCACAGTAATTGCTTTCGGACCAATGAAATCTTTGACAGTAATTGGATGTTCAGCAACTTCTACACCGTAGTCCAGGAACAATTGCCACATCTTTTCTGGTGATTCTATATACTTCTTCTTGGCCATTAGTATTTGTATGCGCTTAATGCCTTCTGTGGTGTGTCACCAATGCCCTGTTTGCAGTCTTTTCCGGTCCAATACTTAGCAGCATCTTCACGCTTGAATGTATGCCACTTCATCGTGTAGGTGTTTTGCGTGATATACAGGCCATAGTTTTCATGCTTCTGGTTCTGCTTCATTTTTTCCTTCTTCTTTTTGCCTTTGGTTTTGGCTTGTTTTCTTCTGC
>Ga0208012_1000487_pt1 | contig 13545 bp, 10 predicted proteins | sample 15BtaG_FD_184090 | JGI IMG/M metagenome (GOLD analysis project Ga0208012, IMG submission 184090) | Marine viral communities from the Subarctic Pacific Ocean - 15B_ETSP_OMZ_AT15312_CsCl metaG (SPAdes) (version 2) | ecosystem: Environmental > Aquatic > Marine > Oceanic | place: Pacific Ocean... | reverse complement strand
TACTGCACCTGGGTCACCTGCTTGCTGTCCAAGGGGAGGTAAAGCAGGGGGTCTTTGATCAATAACATCAGCAGCAGGACCCTGAATTCCAACAATCTTTGACTTTAGAGATTTAATCTCATCAAGCTCGTTCTTTAAAGCTTCTTGAGTCTGTGCAGGTGTTGGGTTCTTGATATGTGTGCTAAGCTTTCTTGCTGGACTTTTGGGCGCTAAAGAATCATGTAAAGTTAAATCTTCTTCTGTAAATGCATTAAGTGATACAGTTCCATCTTCATGTTGATAGATCTTTACCTCACCACTCGAAATCTGTCCAGCAATCCCTTTAACTCGATCTTCATTTGCACGAAGTTCTGCTTGTAAGACTTCAAGCTCTTTTGCAGATGCTTGTTCTTTAACAGCAGATGCACTCTTCATGCCTTCTGAAATTAGTGGATCAACTTTATCAGGAATTCTTTCGCCAGCACCAGAAATAGTATCTAATTCACCTTCTCTTGGGGGAAAATCAGCTTCTGTTGCTTCTATTCCGAACAAAGATTCTCTTGAACCGCGTTGTAGTGGATCTTCTAATGTATCAGGCTCAGCAGCAAATGGTTGTCTAGCACTCTCAACGTGTATGACTGGATCAGATTCAACTTCAATCTCTGGTGTTGGTGCTGATGTCGACGTTCCTACTAAACCTGTCGTTGATGTATCTGTAGGTCTCAATAAAGATTGTTGACGTTCTTCCTCCAGCTTTTTGATTCTTTCTTGTTCAGCAATTTCTTCTGGTGTTGGCATCTCTATTCACTCCTATGCATTGAAAATTTAGGCATATGTTCAATCATCTTTATTTCTTGCGTCCCTTAGATGATGACCTCTTGGACTTGCGAGCCTCTATGTCCTTAAGCCTATCATTGACATGAACAAGACCTGAAAGGATTGTCGACATGCCTTGTGCATAATCTACAACTTTCCCATGAGGCATTTCTTTGACAATAGCTTGGCCAAGAGGTCCTGCCTTTTCAAGGTCTTGTGCCATAACACCTGCATGTCGTCCTTCGCCATGCTTGTCTTTGTCTTTATACTGATATGTATATGAAGTAAGTGCATCCAAGAATGATTTGATTTCACCTTCATTGTCAGATATTCCTTCTTTCAAATCTCTGTCAGAAGGTGTAAATCTTGTGGCCCTTGGAGTGTGACCTTGTCTTCCCTGTTCAGCTTTTCTGATCGACGCTGCAGCTCCTGGTCCCACAAGAAATCCTGCACCCTGTTCAACAATAGATCCACGACGAGAATTATTTGTCAAAGATGATGCTAAAGCTTGCATTGGGCTTGTGCCTTTATTTTTATCCTTCTTAGATAAGGCTGAAAGAAAGTCTGCAACTGAATCATCAGATTTAATATTCTTCTTTAGATTTCTATCAGAATCTTTATCTCCGGGTAGGCCTAAAGCCGCACCTGCGCCGCCTAAAATTCCACCACCTGCCTGGACAGCAATGCCAAGCAGATCTTTCTTCGATACTTCACCAGCTTCTTCAACAGCATATCTTTGTGTCTCAGTGTTTTGCTGTTGTGCTTCCGCTGCTTGATTCATTTTAGCAACTTCCATTCTTGCACGACGATCAGCTTCTTCTTGTGACATTCCCATTTCAAGATATTTTGCACGTAATGCATCAACTTGTGCCTGATTCTGCAACTCAGCTGCTTGATTAGCAAGCGCAGTCTGTTGGTCTCTTGCAGCTTGGTCTCTTGCGAACTGATTTCCAGCTGCTTGATTTGCCATTCGTTCTTGCTGAGTTAGTCCAGCCTGTGTTGACTGAAGACCAATATCTTGACCACGAAGACCAATGTCCTGTTGCCTAGCAGCACCAAGAACTCCTGCAAGTTGTTGTCTTGCTGCAAGTTGTTCATTTAATGCAAGGTCAGCAGATTGTCCTGCAGCAACTTGACCAGCACCAGCTTGATTTCTTGCCAATTGTCTTTGTGCAGCAGCACCACTTAACCCACCACGTGATGCAGCTTGTGCAGCCAGTAGTTGCTGAAGATTTCTGTCAGTTCCTCTTTGAAGTTGATTCTGTGCTAATGAAGGACCTTGACCAGCAGCTTGTGCCTGAAGTTGGGATATGAGACTTTGTTGTCCAGCACGCATGTCCTCGCCACCAGAACGAATCCTAGATTCATCAACTTGTGCAGCACGCATTCGCTCAGCAGCTGCCGAAGTTGCGGCCTGTGATGTTGGTGCAGCACGATTAGCTGCTTCTTCACGTTCTCTTGCTATTTGGTCACGCCTGCTTTGTGATGTTGATGAATGTGCAGCAGCACTACGCTCAGCTTTACCTTGTGCCATACGAGCACGTTCATCTTCACGTCTAGCAACTTCTTGTCTATCGACCCCAAGACGATCACCTTCATCAGAAAGTCTCTTTTTTTCTGCGTCTGATTCTGCTTCTCTTTGCTTTTCTTCGTCAGTGCGATTATCGCCAAGGATTTTTCTCTTTGCTTTTGTGAATAGATTAGCCATTAGTTACTCCATAAGTATTAGGAAATTTTCTTTCCTGATGATAATTTGTCGTGTCCACGCTTAGTTCCGACTTTAAGTCTCATCCCTTGTAGTTCAAATGATGATTGACTACCAGATTGTATTGTATCAGACAGCGTGAACCTAATAGCCTGACATTTCTGTTCTCTTAAATGATGTGCCCATTCATAGATTGATCCTGAAGCAGCATTAACAAAATTTGAAACCTGCTCAGTCGATGTATAGTTCCTTGAATTGCTTTCATCAAAATCATATTCAACATTTAATTCAAGAACATGATCAGTTAAGAAAGTTCCTAAGAATGTTGCTCTTTGAACTCTTTGAAAGCCCGCAAGACCTGAGAGCTTAATCCAAGGAGATTGATACTTCATCGAGTAGGCTGTGCCATTATCTGTGTAAGTTCCAGATACATGTTGAAATAATGATGAACCAGAAGCAAAAGCCATTTCACCATTATAGATTGCAGCAGCATTTGCTCCTATACCTTCAAATGTTGACCATCTTTGAAATCTTGTATTAAAGACAAATTGTTTACCTGAAAGAGTTAAGAATCTTATTTGCTCTTGATCTTTGATGACTCCTGCAGACACAATTGTTTCATCTTTTATATCTTCCTGAATGCTATCTCCAATAAATCTGACGTTAAGCCCTCTATCTAAAAGATAAAGTCCTTTCTTAGATTCAAATAAAAGACCAAGCTTAGATGCTTCAACAACCGAAGCTGGATTTACACATCCAATTTCAGAAGTGAGACCTTGAACTCTTAATGTTGAACCTAATCCATTTGCATCAGCAGGTTGTCCTGTAACAATAGCAATCCTATCTTCATTGAATACAATAAGCTTTTCATCTAAAGTGCCAATGGCAGTTAAATTGCCACCAGGAAGATCAACATCAACAGTTAAGAATTCTGAAAATTCAGGTGCTAAGCTTATTGTCAATGGCTTAGTGTAATAGATAAGTGTGCTATCTTGAACAACTGTGATTAATCTATTATTCCATATAACTGAAAGCTTGGATGGGGGTGGGACTTGATTTGCAAGTTCTCCACCAGCAGTATAAAGAATTTCATTCGCTATGATATTTGCATCAGTTGTTTTATCTACAAAAGAGACTGTAGATGCAGTCTTGTCATTTCTTAATTCACTAGAACCAGACGTAATAAGGTAAGGAATTAATCCATTATTTTCAGTTCTCCAAATTTTTATCTTGACATCATCTTTGTCAGTAAATGATAAGCTAGGAACATTAATCGTTACATTAAAAGGTGAATTAACAACTAGTTGTGCTGGAACAGACGGAGCTGATCTATGTTCATTTCCCTCTCTGTCAGTCCAATGATAAGTTGAATAATATTGTCTTGTTCCTGCTGAAATCGCGCCTGAACTTGTAACAAATGTTGGGTTTGGGTCATTAATTAGACTTGTTCCTGGCCAAGACCTCATCTCTGGGAAATACGTAAATCCTGCTTCGACATTTGTTTCACCATCAAATAATTTTGCTCTACCTCTTGGTTGATAAAGAAGATGTTGTGGATTTGACCAAATAGCTTTGTCTGGATCAAAGTTAAGTGTAGCATAACTTATTTGAGTTCTTTGTGATTGCTTTCCATTTGCTGCTTCTAACCTACCACGCGAACCATACAAGAATCCAAACTTAGTAGAATCTAAGACTTCAGTATTTGATATGAAATCTGTTCTATTAATCGAATCACGTGCAAATTCACCCCAGACGCTACCAGTAAAATCTGCAATAAGCCCAACTGATTGAACTGGTGAATTGTAAAGTATACCAGTTAACCATTTGTTATTGTACTGAAATGGTCTATTTAGAAGCATGCAATGTTGAATGTCATCTGCAGTTGTTACTGCTAGATTTGATGTCTGAACAACATATGGTCTTACGTAAGAGAACTTTTGATTATCATCTAAGTAGTTGCCATCAGAATCTGTGAATCTACTCTCCCATTCAACAAGATATTGTATGACACTAGAGTTAGCTTCAGCAGATACGCCTCTTATCGCCCAAATTGTTGTTCCATTTTCAGCATTTGCTTCAACTGTCCCAACAGCTTGTAGATTTAGATTAAATTTAGATTGAGCAACCTTAATTTCGTCAGCATTAGTTCTATATAAGACGTACGCATCAGTTCCAATTTGTCTTGCATCAAGCATGTCATCAGCATCAGAGATTCCAGTCCATGCACTTGCTGATACAACTTGCAAGTCATGATTAACAACTTGTATAGCAATTGAACCACTTGAGCCTAATGATGCAATCATTATGCCATCATCTATTGTAGCAGTCTTATCCCAGCTATTAATAGAAATGACATGCTTATCAGCATAAGCTATATCAGACTGAATAGTAACTTTTGGAGACCAAGCATATGGTGTAGCTGTGTCAATGTATCTTCCATATAGCGCTGGAGTTGCACCTTCAATAAAAAATGCATTTAATCTGATGTCTCCAGGAACAGTATCAGATTCATGTTTTAGAATTTGAGGAGTATAACGTGCTCCTTCATCACCTCCAGATGCAAAATCTATTTTTGTAATTAGTGCGTCTGTATTAGAATCAAGAACGTAACCTTTTGATTGATGAATATCAACATTCGTAAAAGCATCACGATCAATTATTTCTGATGCTCCAATGAGTCTAAGACCTTCAGCTGAATCTGAAGACATTGCTATTCTTGAATTAGCACCTGCGATTAAGCCTCTAGTGCTTGTGCTTAATCTTTTGCTATTTCCAACTTTAGACCAGATTGATCCTGATGCAAGACTTGCAACTGAACCTGATGTCTCTATAACTAATTGATTAATCCCATTCGTTGTTTCACGAACCATGACATTTGTTACATCATCAAGGCTATCAACAGATGCAGTAAGTGCAGTTGTTAATGAACCAGAGAATGATGAACCTGAAATTATTGTTGTGCTAAGTGCAACAGTGCCTCGTCTCTTGGTTAGGCTGCCCTCTTTAACCCATTCAGCATTTTCTACTTTCTGTGGTCCTTGAGCAAGCTTTTCGTCAGTGCCCCTGTCTAAGCCTTGTGCCATTGGGAACTGTAGGTCTGTAAAATTCAATGCCATGTGTGATTCCTCGCTCCTCTCTAAGGGACTCTATTATCTAAGTAGGTTGACCATATGGGTTATAATAACAATGCATTAGAGTGCATTATGGAACATGATAAGATTCACTGAACCATTCCTGACCATTCCATCTAAAGCTGACTGTCATGCCAGGCCCAGATAATGTGACCTTATCACTGCGTGCTGCGCTTATTGGGCCAACAAATTCTCTTTCATCAACGCTTCTTATCTGGATTGATCCACTAGAAAGTGTTGGATTGTATATCGTGAAAGCATCATCTGGTTCAGGGTTCTTTGGTGCAATAACTTTAAAATCAGAACCAGATACAAGAACTCCTGGATCAATTCTTAATGAGCCATTAAGCACAGCTTGAACTGTCTTAGTGCTTGTATTACCAGTTGTGAATAAGTTCTGGTTATGAGTTATTGATGGTCGGCGCTGATCAACAGCACTTGTGATATCAGATGCTTGCTGTTCAATAGAATCTTGAACTCTTGATATTTCTGCAGCACTAACAAAGCCCCCAGCACCATTTGGCTGTATTCGTCTAAAGCCTGAGATATTCGATTTAGCCATTATCGACCCCAGTAGTTCTGTTTGCCTCTAAGAAGTCTTCCATGCCTGTCATCAGTAACATCACTGATTGTTGCTGGTTGATGATCATCTCTATCACTTGATAGTCTTTCGATTCTATCTTCGAACCTTTGAAGCTTTCTTTCTAAAGTTGTTGTTGATGATTCTTCTTTTATAAGCATGTCGATTGCGACCAGCAAGACAATATACTCTTCCCAACCATTGATGCCATCGATATTATCAGTATCTGCAAATGTATCAGGAGTGTGTGGCATATAAGCAACACGATATTGATGATTTCCAGTGTCCGGTGTTGGGTAGAACCTAATCAAATCACTTGAACCTGAAGACATTAGACGATAATGAACATTCGATTGTTCGATGAACAGCCCGCCATTGCCTGATGATAACCATCCAGTGTAATTTTGAAATAGATTTCGATCATTTGCATGCAATCTATCTGCTTCTACCCAATTGTCTGTTGAAGTTGATTTAATGTCGACTGCCAATAGACGATAAAAGTCAGTTGGTAATACATAATCTTCTTGATTAGCTGTCGTATTGCTTTCAGTCTCTGAAAATGAATATTGCCAAGGATCAGCCTCAGTTAACTTATCTAAAAGTTCTCCATAATGAGTGGCAATGAGATCACGAACTTCTACATCTGTAACAAATTGACTATTTTCCATGTCGGCCCTTTGGCGCGCACGTCTTACGATTTCAGATACAAGAACTGATCTCATTGCCTAACCTCTTAATCTTTTGAAAGCATGCAAAGTTCAACCAAAGCAACTAAGCCTTTAGCAGCACCTTCCACATCTTCTTCCATAACTTTCTCAACAACATCTTTTGCTGCAAGCATCTTAGAATGATCCATTCCAGATTCTTTGCCTTCTTTCTTTTTAGGCATATCTTCCATCTCTTCTGAGTCAGAGCTTTTATGCTTAGAAAGAATTGCAGTTATGATGCCCTTGGAACGCTTACCTGTTGGATCCTTAGGATTATACATTAGTTACTTCTTATTCTACAGAGTTATCAAGATGCATAATGAATTTAACACTATGTGCGCCACCTGCTGGCAATGGACCTGAAGAACCAGATTGAACCTGATTAACAACAAATGAGCCAGAAGCGTTAACTTCATCTTCAGACAACTGATAAGCTGCTTGAACTACAGAACCTGAAGATACCACAGTTGCTTGGAAGCCTAAAATGCTTTGATACTTGTCAACAAGACCTGATGCAGAACCACTATTACCTAGTGTGCAACGATAAGAACCTGCAACACTTCCCTCAGTAACAACAGACTTAAAACCTTTGCCACTTGAAGATGTTGGGTCACTACCGTCTGCTGGGACTGCAAATTCACCTGCAACAAGAACTACGCCTTGCTTTACTGCTTTAAGTCTTTTTAATAGTTTGGATGCCATGATATATACCTTGCCCTATTTTTGCTTGAGATTGGGCCAATTCTCTTTAAATGATGAAAATTATTTAATGCAATAGTAACTATGGAGTGATATTATATTATATGAAATTAGGAATGATATACGGAATTAAGTGCACTGAAAATGGAATGATTTATGTCGGGGCAACAACTGTAAGTGCTGTGAGTAGGTGGACGAAACATAAATATTATGCGAAAAAAGGTCTAAATAGTTGTGGTAGTGAATTTTACTCTGACATCAGGAAGTATGGGAAAGATGCATTTGAACTTATAATTCTCCAAGATAATATTAAGACAAAAGAAGAACTTGTCGATCATGAGAACTTTTGGATCACACATTATAGATTCTTGCATTGCGTCTATAATACGTATGGAAGCACTACAAAGGGACAAGTATTTTCTGAAGAATCAAGAAAGAAGATATCTGATGCTGGAAAGGGAAGAAAACACACAGACGAACATAGGCGTGCAAATTCTGAATCTAAAATGGGACATGTTCTTTCTGAAGAGACAAAAGCTAAAATATCGAAGACACTCTCAGGTAAGAAAAGAAAGCCTCATAGTGAAGAAGCAAAAGCTAACATGAGACTTGCAGCTCAAAGACGTGAACAAAGAAAAAGGGATCAGACACAAAAGCATCTGACCCCTTAGATTTTGTACCTAAATCAGATTAGGGTAGCGTGATAGTAGCGTTATGACCCGGCGCTCTGCACCCCAATTGTGAGTAAGATTTAACTCTTACAACAACTGCATCCGAACCATCAATTCTATCGAACTTCTGGCCGTCGTCCATATCGATAAACATGGTTTCGCCTCTAGAAGCTAACAACCAAGTTGACATATCAAGCATGTATGCTCGTCCCTTAGGACAACCACGGTCTGCAACACATGCGACCAATCCATTAGGACCATAAAGCATGATTGATTGGTAACCTAGACCAGCCTTTCCAGCATCGCCACGTTGAACCTGAGAACCAAGCTCTCTAGTCAATGCAGCTAAATCACTGTGATGCATGAAGCAATGCGTTGGTTCACCACCATTAAGACTAACTTCAGACATTGCCTCAATTAGAGTCTCTTCGATAGTTCCCTGTGCAGCCACAACAAGACCAGCAAGACGGCTTCTGTCAGTCGTACGAGTTACCCCGAACAATGCAGCAGGAGTTCCTGTAGGTAGCCAATCACCAAGACCAGAAATCTTAGCAGTGGGGTCACCCTGTACGAACAGATAGTCAGCAGCTGCCCAGTCATTAGCCGAGAAGCTGTCGACAGCAGCACTAAATGTTAGAGTACCTGCCTGACGATCTACACCAGTGATGCTCAAGCTATTGTCAACAGAGTTAACTTGCTTGATGTTGGATCCATCAGAACCAGAGCCTGCAACGATAACCATTCCTACTTCAAAGTAGTGAGCATCTTTAGCTTGTTCCAAAGTAATTGTGGTAGCAGCTGTAACAGTCGAACCAATTTTAATCTGGCCACGTGCACCAGAACCATCACGGAACAATGCAAAGGCAAGGTCATTGGCGAGGCCATTAATGGCACCTTGAACTGAAGATTGGACAGCATTGATGAATACATCACGTCCGCCGTTTGCACGACTGGAAGCAATAGTCTCACCAGCAATAGGAACTTCAGAATAGTTAGGTGCTGATGTCAACACGAAGACTTCATTGCGAACTTGTGCTGAGGAACGGTTCGTTGATGCATTAGAAATGCTTTGCGAACGTCCAGCCACAGGATCACCATAAATCATTGGCACATCATAGCTTGATCCACCCCAGTCTTTCTTTTTAGGGACAAGACCTAAGAATGGACGATTTTTATACGCGAGGTTTAAGACTTTGTCTGGGCTATAGTGTCTTTTTAATAGACCAGCGAAAGAAGTTTGATTAACAGTCATTTTATATTCTCCATCACGATTCTTCCTTAAAGAATGTGATCATGTAAGGGTTAAGGGATTCTTTGATATCAATTAGATGCCATTCGATTTTAGAAATGCCTCCATGTCTGATCTAAATGCTTCATCTTCATCAATACCTTGCTTCATTGCATTTGACTGCTGTTCTTGTGCTAACGTAAGGGGTAACACTCTTTCTGTTCTATCCCCGTTCCTTTCACCACTTGATGGTTGTGGTCTGACTGTCTGCTGTTCTTTCGCTCTATTCAAGTTTAGAATTGGAGCGTATTTTTTCTTTAATTCCTCTTCGACCATGCTTGATGCTTCTTCAACTGTTAGTAACCTCGGATTTCCTTCTGCATGCGATTGCATATAGTAATCTTTTATTAACGTAATAACTGAATTCGCTTCATCCATGGCTCGCACCAAAGGGAATTGCCCATCGTCGATATTAACTATGGCATCAACTTCTGGTTTAAGTGCATTTAATCCAGCCTCTAATTGCCTTTGTTCTTGTAATGCTGATGCTCGTTCATCACGATCATTCATCTCTTGGCGCAAGCTTTTGATTTCATTGTCGCGCATTTGTTCTCTGACATCATCAGGCAACTTATTATCATTGGCCCAATATTGAGCTGAATAATCTAGATAGTCATCCATAGACTGACCAGATAACTTCATGAACTCTTCAGGGTTTTCTTTTGCAAGCTTCTTTAATTCATGCACTGAAAAGTTGCGTTCATCTATTGTGGGTTCTTGGCCCAGCTTCTCTTTTGTTCCTAATAGTTCAGCATTTTCACGTTGAAGTCTTTCAATCTCTAATTCATTCTTGCGTTGATTAAGAAATTGTTCTCCCAAGGTTAATTCTTGCTTGGCTGGTTCCGTAGCTGGAACATCAACATGCACAGGAAGCTCCTCGCTCTTCGCTGGTTCACTCGTAGGCTGTTCGGTATGGTTACCATCAAGGTAGTCAGCCATGTCATCTGCGAATGACCTCGAGCCTTCTTCAACTGGTGCTGATTCTGATTGTGTGTTATTTTCCCAACCAGCTTCATCCATGGCTGTATTAAATTCATCTGCTAGTGATGGTTCTGGTTGTACATTTTCTTCTGACATCGTTTTATCTCGTTTTCTGCTTATTAGTTAAAGGGTTAAAAGAATTGTTAGCTTGGCAATCCACCACCTGGCATCAAGCCTGATTGAGGCAATGGAGGAGGTGCAGCTAATGGAGCCTCACCACCCGGGATAGGAGCACCAGCACCTGGAGGCATGATACCTTCAATTGGTGCTGGTGGTGCAGCAGCTTCCTGTTGCTTTTGAATCAAAGCCTTAGCATCATCCATCCAATCTCTCATTAGTTGAAGGATTGCTTCTGGTGCACCATCGTCTTCAGCATCTAAGACAGCTTCAATCATTATCTTAATGCCAAGTTCTAGGTCATGATAAGGTTGTGGTTGCTTATATGCTGCTTCTAACTCTTCTTCAGATTCAGGGTTAGCTTCAAGCATTCTTTGGACAAGGCTTTCGAATACACGCCTTTGTGCACCCTTCTTCTTGCGAACATGTTCAATATCAGGCATATCAAGAAGTTCTAATGCACGATCTTGTTCAATGATGCCAGCAGATATCATTTCTTGAATGAATTCCAACCTTCCTGCTGGTGTTGAAGGTAATGAACTTGCACTGTGAACAACAATCTTGAATCTTGCATCCTTTAAGTCAATATCAGCAAGCTTCATGTCTTTGATGAAGTCTAATCCTGGAACACTTAACTTAGTATCTTTTTTGCCTTCAATCTCTAGGTCACGTGCTTCATCTAGCAACAACCAACATAGGTCAACGATGAAGTCCTCATATCCTTGCTGAACTTGACTAAATCTTTCTGATTGAATGTCTTCCATCTGTCGAATAGCAACACCAGCTGTTATGCCAGGTTCTTTTCTTGCAGAAGCACCAAGTTCAGATACACCAGCAATTCGATATGCATTTGACATCAATCTTTCTAGATGTGATATAGCTGCTTGTGGCACAGCATCAGTCGTTGACCATTTGGGTGCTTGATTACCAGAGTATTCCATGATTGCACCAAAAGAATTATCAATGTGTTGCTTTTTAATGGATGAACCCTTTGGAACGAATACAACAGGCCTTGCAGTTAGTCGAATTGAACGCTGAATGTTGGACATCATCTCATTGATTTTGACTTGAATTTCGACAAGCTGTTCAACCAACCCTTGTGACCAAAATCCAACCTGTGGTTCTGGTGGCCATCTGAAGAATGCAAATGGGAATGAATCTTTTTCATATTTAGAATCATGAAGTGTTGCACCATGAATGCTTCGAACAAAGCGACCATCTTTTGATTTGCCAGACGATCTTAAGTGCCATGATTCTGTAACTCTAACGAGGTGGCTCTTTGTTACATCACGACCCATAGCTTCTGTTATCTCTTCAGCCTTCTTTGGGTACAGTGCACACAAGATGTCCACGTCGACATAGCGTATGTGATGCATGGACCTTGGTGAACCATAAAAGGCTTCAGACGAGTCCACTAGAATGTGATGTGGTAACACCCGCTCCATTGCAATGTCATCACCATTAAATGATACCTTAATGATGCCCATTCCCCAGACTGCAGCATCAACAAAAGCTTTCTTTGTGTATCGCCACATATGCAGATCATTTGCAAGACCATCTACGAATGTATTGATTCTCTTGGCAACACGCTTATCTTTCCATGAACCATCTGAAGTGACGGCTTTGATTATGGGCTTCTGCTTAGCAATTTTTGCAGTTACAGTGTCGACCATAGATTTCGTGACGTTGAATGTAACATCATCTGAGCCTAAGTTATATTGCTGGCCAACAAGATCTTGTGGTTCTAAGCCAGGCAGGTCTCTATTTTGATAAAGTGATGAATAGAATGCATGATCTGTTTCATGACTGTCTTCTTCTTTAATGACACTAACAACCTCACCAATTCTATCACTTACACTATCTTTTGGTGCAGCCCACCAAGCATTTAATTTGACATCTGACATTTAGAATCCTTTCCTCTTTCTTTCAATCCAAGAGCTATTTTGTGCTTCTTGGATACGTTCTGCCCATTTTCTTTCTTCATCATCATGCCAAAGATTATCTTCAGCTTCGAGTTCTTGTGCTTCTTTTGCGTTATGTGTCCAATGCAGACATTCACGCCAGGCGTATCTCAGTGCATCAATAATGTCACTATGTTCTCCACCTGTTGGCTTTCTTTTCTTCATATCTTCACCTACCCATGTCACTTTAGGAAGTTCCTGAGCGCATGTTGAACTAGGTGGCACATTAAGCTTTCCAGTTCTTAGGTCATCATTAAGTAGTCTAATGAAATCATTTTTGTCATGCTTTTGTGCTGGAGTTATTGGAATATCATGACGTTGCTGGACATCAAATGCGAACTTATTGCCACCAGCAGCTGAGTCGATAACAACTGAAATTGGGTCGTACTTGTCATAGAAGTCTTTAACTTGTTGCATAAGTTCAGTGAAGCCCTGTCTTGCTTTGATCATTTCTTCAATCAACCAGACTTTATCAGTCCTTTTTGGATTGAAGCCAAGAACTGCGATTGCATCTGCATCGACATGTCCTGTATCGATTCCTATGACATAATGCATATCATCTAAATCTTTTGAGGACGGCAAGCAGTACTTAGATGAATCGTAAGAGTACACCATTGCGTCCTTGTCATCAATCCATTCACCAAGCCACTCCCTGCGAAAAGAAGAATCTTCCCTTGTACGACCAGTTGACTTAAGTTCTTCTTCTAAAATTTCGTCAGATAGAACAATCCTTCCTTCAGCTTTGCTTCTTTTCGCCAACAGCCAGTGATTGTCTGAAATATTCCAGGGTCCAAATGACTTAAAGCCATGCTTCCCTTGTGAACATTCATAAAAGAATCCAGACTTCAGGGGTCCAGGTGTTCCAATAAGTGTTAGCCTTCCCCCAGTATCTGCGAGTGTTGGTCGAAGA
>Ga0208012_1000486_pt1 | contig 13586 bp, 15 predicted proteins | sample 15BtaG_FD_184090 | JGI IMG/M metagenome (GOLD analysis project Ga0208012, IMG submission 184090) | Marine viral communities from the Subarctic Pacific Ocean - 15B_ETSP_OMZ_AT15312_CsCl metaG (SPAdes) (version 2) | ecosystem: Environmental > Aquatic > Marine > Oceanic | place: Pacific Ocean... | reverse complement strand
AGTCTTTAGTATACTCATTACCCTGAACAAACTTCCTTAACGCCTCGCCATCCCCGTCATTTTCGTAATTCGTCAAAGCAATTTTCATAGCGTCATTGGCGAACTGCTGTTTATACTTATCGTTCTTGGCTTTAATTGTATTAAGTTCAAGTTCTACCTTCTTATCGTAATGAGATACACCCCCCAATTCCGGTCGCTTACGATGCAGGTCGTCATACTTCTTATTCTCACGATCCGCTTTTTCCCTAGCGATCTTACGCTGCTCTCTCTGATTACTGATCTTCTCACCTTCAGCATATCCCTCAACACCCTGTTGAAATGCATAAGATAAATCCATAGTGCTACCTTCTGTTATTAATTAATCTGTTACTGCTTACGGAGTATCTTATCATTTAGACATCGCCCAAGCCTTCATACCGGCACCTACCCACTCACCTAATTGTCCCTCTGCTTCACGTTGGCGACCTCTCGCTTCACCGTAAAGCTGACCGTACTGTCCGGCCTGTTGTCCATAGACTCCTGCCTGTTGTCCGTAAGCACCGGAGATACCTGCTGTAGTCGGTTGATGTCCCATACCCATACCAAGGAACTGCTGCTGTGCTCCGGCTAACTGAAACGGTGCCTGCTGTCTTAGTCCTGCTCTGGCTTGTGCTTCCTGCATGTCTAGCTGCTGAGTCTGCTGATCTACGGCAGGAGAAGTAAATCCCTGCTGTGCTGCCCGCCTCTGTTGCTGCTCTCTCGCAGCAGTAAACTCCTTTTTCTGAGAATCTAAACCGGTAGCTATTAAGTCGTCAGAACTTAAATTATTATAGAAACTCGCTAACCTGTCCTGTGAAGGGCCGAATGTCTTATCCCATCGTTCCCTGTTCTCTGCGTAAATCTCTTTCTCAAACTTTAGTCTGTCCTCAGATACCTGTGCGGCTTTCTTCATCGCCTCAGCTTGCATCCGTCGGGCATTCTCCGCATCCTTTTTCGCTGCTGCTGACGCCTCCTTTCCTGTTATAGTCTCTTCTAAATCCTGCCCGAACTCAGTCTCCGACAGCCCGCCGGTTAAATGCGCTTTACCCCCTCTTTGAGCAGTGTCGGAATTTACATTGCTGCCAGTTCCCGGAGGCATATTAGTACCGCCCCCTCCGCCAGTAGAAGGCCAGTTATTCGCATACATCCGAATAACCGACTCACCGACATTCATTGGATTATATCTCATAATTCCCCTAAGTTAAAATGTTTGCTGTTTCTAACGCTGTTATTATCTCGTTAACCTTACTCTCTAATGTAACAGTATCGTCAAATACAGCAACTGCTTCGACTTGCGAATACGCAGGACTCGGAGAAGAGGCTGATAAAGATACGTCTGCTATTGCTGTTTGATCTAAATTATCTTCAAGATCAGTAACCCGTGAATCCTGAGAACTTGAAGATGTATTTAAAGAGTCTACATCTGTCTCAAGTGTTGTTAATCTATCAGCAAAGGAAGAATTTCCGGATTCAAGTTCAGTGCTTACTGCTGAATCTGTCTCAGCGTTAACCGAGTTTATAGAGTCTACTGTATCGTAAGACACAGTTGCCGAATCATTGAACGCTACGTTCAACTGCTCTACCATCCTCTCCAAGAACCTGCGTAAAGCTACAGGGTCTGTAAGGTCATTAGGCACACCTGAAAATGTAAAGTTAGCCATAAACTGACCTCAGATGTAAATTATTTCCCATTCTCCCTCCCGAGTGCTTTGTACTCAATCTCATTGACTGTACCGATACCTGTAAACTCAAACTGAATGTCGTATCCGAGCATGGAGACAGCAGGAAGTATAACTTCGTACATTGTCTTACCTGTAAGCGTCTCAGTAGCTATAAGGGTGCCGTCTATGTACACCTTCATGGTGTGTGAGTCTTCTGCTGATCCTGTCGATACGTAGACTGTCTTGTAAGTCTTCAGAACCGTAGCTGATCCGTCTGTCAGCCTTCCTGTCTTGTATGTGTAAGTGACCTCATCACCTGTAAACAGTGTGTGAAGTACGTCACCTGCACCCTTACCATACAGCGTATCGAGGGCAGTTACAAGGTAAGAAGTGGAGAAATCGAAGTATTTTATTGACGGTTCGTACCGCAAGTCTAACGCCAGAATCCTATCATCGGATAATTGGACGTAATAGACCTCATCGTGAATCACAGCGTTGATAGAATCAAACTCGGCTTTACCTAAGTTGTTCTTTGAAGTCACTAAAACCTGAGAACCTGTAGTCATACAGATGCCGTCAGTAGATAAAAACATCAGTTGACCGCTTATCTCAACGATAGAGTCATGATTAATACACCCTTGATCCCCACTTAGTAAGTAGCGAACAAATGTACTCGCATTAGTCCCTGTGATTACGTAAGATTTGTACTTCGTAAATACGATTATATTACTAGCTACAATACCTATTCCTGTTATCGTATCAGGGAAGTCTATATAGTAAGTAGCAGGCCAGTAGTTAGGATTCCCTAAGTCTCTGGTGAAATAGAATTTATCGTCTACAGCACCTACAAATAAGCCGAACACATTCCTGATATATCGTAATCCTGTAGGAGGAACTCCGTTCAGCGTTGAGGTCAACAATGTGCTGCTGAGTAAGGAGTCTGTAATCTCGTCCATATAAGTAGAAGCGTATACTATTTCTTCTACTAAAGTGAAACTCAGTATCGTACCTCCTACCCTGTAAATACGTAGATGAGTAACCTGCGAGTCGCTTGAAGCGACAAGGTTCCCTACTTCAACCTGTAGATTATCCGCTGTGAACTCGTCTGAGATCGGTGATGGTTGAGACTCTGTACCGTCATTCTCATTGTAATATGTATAGACGTACTGAACCACCCCATCAACCGCAGTATTAGCTAATACAGTCGTTTGGGAATTGTAAAAGTAATCGAAGGAAGTACCTCCTGTTTTAGTCTCGATGAAGTAGTATACTCCACCTATCTTTCTATACAGATTTACAATATCTGTCGCTTCTGTATAAGTGTAATTAACAGTCAGAAAAAATCCTTCAGACGCACTCGACCCCTCACCAACTGTAGCTGTAGTATCTACAGGCACTCCAACAACACCTGAAGAAGTCTCTACAGCAATTCCAAAAGTGACAGCCTCACCATCTGTAATCACGTCAACTAATTCCGGAGATGCTCCGTATACCTGAGTGTATGCAGCACTGATACCTGCTGAAGCAGCAAATGTTGTATACGTAGCTGCATTAGATACATTATAATAAGTTACTAACGTGTACCCGGGAGTAGTTGCGTTAGTTGTTATCGTCAATGTAAAATCATCCCCTGCTACAGCATACACCTCTGTAGATTTCATAAAAGGTTGTCCGTCTTTAAATAGAACAGTTGTGTATGTGGTACTTGCAGGAGAACCCCCACCGCCAGTCACACCTGAAAACGCCCCTGACAGAGTACTTTCATCGTTGACAATTCCTCCATTATAAGTGACCGCATTCGGTTCTAAAGGACCGGAATACGCAGACGCTGTAGGTGCAGCAGCAGGAGGAGTGATACCGAGATTATTTACTGTTGTCCCGTCATACTTCTGTGCTCTTGTCGATGTAGTCCAGTACAATTTCCTCTGGTACTCAAGATACTCCAATGCGTCTGACCTGTCCTGCCATTCGCTGACTTCTTCAAAGTAGAAAGGTTTGTTTCTGCTTGAGATAGAGGTTGCTGTCTTACCTGAAGCAGACTTGATAACCATCTCAGAAGTATCTACGTTCTCACAGATTACTGCTTCGTTAGGTTGGACAAGCAGAGGTGATTTTCGTGTGTTTAAGCCACCGTCAAAGCGATTTAACAGCATCAGCATCCTCACAAATTATTATGTCATCATCTAAATGGTCTTCATACTTCTTGAACCAGAATATAATTACAAAGAAGTTAGCGAAGTTTATCAGTGTATCTTGAATTAATCCGAACTGGGTAGTTCCTATGTACAGGTAGGAGATGTTATAAAACATATGCATGAAAGACAGGAAGGACAGTATGAAATATACAAATCGCTTCTCCTGCTTCCGTTCATCTGCCTGTTTGATGGAGTGGAATCGGTACATCGAAACAAAAAGAATAACAAGCTCAAGTGTGATTACAGTCAGATTACTCATTCTTACCTTTGTGTTTGTTGTGTTTACCATCCTTCAAATTAAGCCTCTTTACTAGATAAGACTCTATCAGTCTAAGCGACCTCTCACCTCCCCATGCTGACAATCCTGAAATTGCCATCAGTAAATCAATCTCCAGACCTCCTGCCATACCTAAGAATAATGCTAAGGTACCTGCAAAAATAGAGGGTAGGAGAGTTATTATATGCCGTGGAGACTGCTCCTCCTTACCGGCGAATGCCGATGCAGTAGCACCCATCACGATAATTATACCGAAGTGCAGGTACTCAAGAAATGCAAACAGTTCACTATAAAAAATGTCTCTTAACTCATACGCAATATTCATCGGTTCCTACATTACTTAAACCACCTAAAAATAAAACCTTTAAGCAGTATGAACAATATCAATACTGCTGTCATCTAAACATCCGAAAGGATTCCACGCCAAGAACAGGACACTTCAGCATCAGCAACGTCAGGCCACCCGGTCACCTTAACTATAGATAACGCAGGAGCAACAAAATAAACAGGTAGCCATCCTGTAGTAGTCTTATTAATATACGCAACATCTTTAAACAGGTAGATACCGGATAACAGTACACCATCGTAAGCTGTTGCTCGAATACGCATATTAACACGTTTTCCTTTAGTCTCAGCAGCATGCCATCCTACAACAGTAAGTTTCTTACCTGCAGGAACCATACGCTGGGAAACCATAGACTTATTACCACCTTCAGCAATCATATTGTATACTGATGCAACAGTCCCGGACTTATGCACAGCGATATTCCCGGCAGCGACACCTCCTGAACCTACTTGAGTAGAATACATGTCATTAACAAACATAATGTCTGTAGCGTCAGTAGGTACAGGCGTAGCCCCATTAAGAGTTACCTCTTCCGTCTGTTCAACACCTGAAGTATCGAGATACGCCAACGTCACTTTCTGAACCCCTGTGCCGTCTGATTTGTCGTCAGCAGATTCACTAACAACTGCCAACGTCTCCCCTCCGGAAGCAGGAGTTGGTATCTCAGTAACAGAAGATGGTGCCTGACTCAACTCACCGCCTCTCCATATATCTTCACCTGATGCGGTAGTTCCCATATCCTCCGCTTCACCAAAGGCGTACATCATGGACTTCCCTCTAACGTCACCTCTTGCAACGCCTTCCATGTAACTTCCACTCGTATCGTAACTGTCGTATGCCATAATAATCCTCAGTTAATTGTATTCATTTCTTACGTTTAGTAGGAGGAGTAGACATCGCTATAGCATCCACAATCCTTTGAATAAAAGCTATTACCTTGTTATCAGTCTCGTTAGGTGTTACTTTAGCGATAAAACTCGCTAACGTAACCAGTGAGGTGATGTACACTAAGTAATCATCAATAAAATATTCCATATCCTTCACCGTTAGGGTAATTTCGCTTCCAACGCTTCAATCCGTTCAATCGCTTCTTTTAGGGCTGCTGTCAAAGTTGGAATTAGTGTCTCTTGGCTCACTCCCTGATACTCAGGCTTACCGTCCACATCTACAGCATCCTTCTCTCCGACAACCGCTTCAGGAAGGACTTCCTGTAATTCATGGGCTACGAAACCTGATACCGTAATGTCAGAATTAGACTTAAAATTATACTTACGAGGATTTAGACCTTTTACAATGTCCCACGCACCGTCAATACTGACGATGTTATCTTTTAATCTATAATCTGAGGTATCCACTCTCGCTAAGTCTGACCCTGTAGTAGTGTGGAGATACCCACATAAAGCACCTTCGTAAGTGAAGTTAATAAACTTCCCTGAATCTGTAGAGTAGTCAGAATTTCTTCGTATTTCTAACGCTGTCCCTGCTTCTGATGTAAGGTATAAAGTACCTACTCCATCAGGCTCATAAGCAAACCCTTTTACTTCGTGATCCTCATTATACTTCCCTATAGTCACAATACCAGCAGCACCAAAAGGACTTCCGCCTACATCCTCACTACCGTCATGAACATACATGGCAGGACTTAACTTCATCTTACCGTCTGTTTCATCAAAGATGACAACTCCGGCATTGATTGGAGTGGTAGCATCTGTAATATATGGTATCGGGTAAGGGAAGAATCTTGTCCCTACACCTTGTAATCTGTCAGTCACATCAGTATAAGTATAGTTTGTGGCGTCAATATACCCGCCTACAATACTTACATTATTAGAAGCACCTCTCCTCATCATATGAGTAGCTGTTGTTAACGACCCGGTATTAGTAAGAGTTGCTGTAGTATTGAGAAATGTGAAGGAGCCTGCACCCTGTAAAGAGAAAATTGCTTGATCGGCTACAGCAATATTATCAATTCTTGCGGCATCCTGCTCAAAATGCTCAGTAGCGTTTACTAAGTAAACGAAACTATAGATCAAAGTACTTGAACCTGTCCCTTTATCATATGCTAACATCCCCTGACAGACTTCAACACCAAATTGGAAATGAACCCCGAAACAATCTACAGTGGTAATACCTATAGAAGTTTCTGTAGCTTCCTGATGCCCTAAACTTGTTATCGCACCCTCAAACCAACCTTCAAAATAAGAGTATATCACTGCGTTTAAATCTAGAGGGAAAACAACTCTTGAACACTTTACTCGAATATTAAGCGAAGTGCAGTTTGATCCGTTCGATAGAGCATCATCAGGATCAAGATGTAACCCTTTATGACAATCATCAGCTTCTATACTTCCTATAGTATCAAATACAGAATACCCTTTACATGCGTATTCACTATCTCTTGCACTAATCCGAATCTCAGAATCATAAGCATTTCCGATTAGTAAACAAATTGTCCCTGTACCTCTATTACGTATGGATGTAAGACCTAAAGACTGATCAAAAGCAAGTTTTAAATCTCCCAATATATTAACATTGGTATTCCACGCAGGAGTTACCGGTTGATGCGTAGATATTATAGCGATGTTGCCGTAAGTATCCGTTGTCAGAGCAGTACGTAACAGTTGAGTTGTACCGTTCGATATGATTGTGGTGTCGCTAGTGATAAACAGTGTATTATCTATTTGAACATCTCCTGAATACTTAAGCTCAAGAGGAACATTTGCAGCAGTTGAAGCATCTACCGCTGCTTGTAACGCAGCAAGGTTTAAAGTTGCATCATCATTATTACCGTCAATCAGACCAAACCAATCAGCAAAAATGTTTCCATTATATACCTGTACCCAGACACCCGTTCCGCTTGCAGGAGCAGTCCACCACCCCGTAGCACCGGGAGTTATTCCGATGTCAGGGTCAATAACAGTCCCTCCGTTATGCGTAGTTTTATTTCCTGTAGCGTCCCATCGGTATACAGTACCTCCATTATCATTAGCAGCGTAAAACCCGGCAACAGCAACAAACTTCTTAGCTACTCTTAAAGCTGAGTTTAAATTGATCAAGTCCTGAATCGTGTCAGCACCCTGCATCGCCTCTTTGATAGATACATTATCAGCAGGTGAATTAGTAACATCACCACTGTAAGGAATCGAATCAGCATTGATCTTATTGATCGATACCGAACTGCCTCCTCTGGTCTGCGTAACTGAACCCTCACCGAAGATAATATCTTCTTCACCTATCAACGCCTTCTGTATCGTTCTGTCTGCCATAATATTTACCGTATTATACTAAATCTGCATTTCGTGCATCTATCCGTGCCTGACAGGCATCCTTCTTTTCCTGAGTCCACTCTTTAGCAGCGAGTGTTTTTATCTCGTCATACTGACCATCTGTACTATCAAGAGGGGTCAAAACGTATCTGTGAAACTTCTTAACAATCTTACCCTTGATTTCTTCCGTGATTAACTCACGAACATCAAGGTTTCCATTATCTCGGACAGTAATTACACTTAATTCTTTAATCATAATTAAACCCTATAAGAACCTGAAATGACCAACCAAGCGGAAGCTCCTACATTAGCTATGTCTACCGTAGCAGCAGCAGCAGTCCCGGCATCAGAAAGCCTCATTAGTATAACGTCTGTTCCCGGTTGAATAAAACAAGTGACTATCTTCCCTGTTGCACCTATCCTATTCACGAATATACTTGCAGTTGTATCAGCATCCGTGGCACTGTTTGAAGTTTCAGGAAGTCCTGTAACACTTAATGAACCTGTTGACGTGTTTACAGAAAACACTAATTTCAACTGGAAATTAACAAGATTGCCTACTTTAGTGTAGAAACCGGCAGCGTTCGCTATAGTAGGATTATCAGTACCGGAAAATACAGCGTCAGGAGTGAACACACCTTCTTCATAATCGTCTAAAATCTCTGCTGCTGTACCAACACCTGAAAAGTCAACTCCTTTTCCTGCTGTCCCTAAGACTAAATTCCCGTCATCTATATTAACATCCCCTGAAGTTGCAGTGATGTCTCCCTCAGTAGCTACAATATCCCCTAACGTATTAGTGATAGTACCTGCTGAAGTTGTGATATTCCCTGCGGTTACTTCAACATCACCGGTGCCTACCGTAACACTGCCTGTGGTTACTGCAACATCGCCTGAAGTAAGATTGACGTCACCACCTGAAGCAACATCAACGTCACCATCTGACGTAATCCTAACCTTCTCTGTCGCTACTCCTGACGATGCCGTTTTAAACACTAAGTCTGTAGAATTTACAGCATCTGTGAACTCCGCAGAAGCCACACCAACGATAGAAGCACCAACAACAACCGAATCTACGTCATCACTCTCAAGAGGTGCCTGAAAGTCTACCCGACCTAACTCATCGCCACTCTCAACAGACAGTTCAGCAGTAGTTAACTTAGCTACTCCTGCTGATGCTGACCCGGTACCTGCCGGGCCTCTAGCCTCAACGTACCCGTCAAACGTAATAATATTTCCGTCACGGGCGACTAAACTACCTGAAGTTACATCTACATTCCCGGAATCGACAACAAAGTTTCCGCCTGATGTGAACCGAGCCACTTCGGATACTGCACCCGTAGCAGCAGTATTAATAACTACGTCTGTAGGATTAATAATGCTGGAAAATGTACCTGTTGAAACTGCTTGTATTGAAGCACTGACAGTCTTTGCAACAGTACCACTCAACTCAACAGGTGCCTGAAACTCTACACTTCCCAATACGTCTGCACTCTCTACTCCTGTTTCATCAGTAGTAACTCTGACTGTCCCTGAACCGCCGGAACCTCTAACCTCCAATCCTGAAGTCATCCCTGATGTTTCAGCATCATCAGTAGTGACGCCTACAGTAACAGTATCAACAGCATGTAAATTCTGAAACTGCACATCGTCATCGGAATTGAGGGTTTGATCAATATCAGCAGTATTGATCATGTCAATCTTTTCCTTAATCGTAACTACATCGGAAGGGTCATTAGTAGCATCTCCGGAATATGGAATCTCGTCAGCATTTATCTTCGTTATTGTAACAGCAGTCGCACCGTTTCTGGTCTGAGTCACCGTACTCTCACCAAGCAACAGGTCTTCTACTCCTATTAATGCCTTCTGTATCAGTCTTGTATTACTCATTGAAAACCTCCGATGTACGGAGAATCGTACTGAGTTCTCGTACCTGTGAAATCGTTCGCTGCATCAGTCATCGCTTTTTGAACTCCTTGAGAAAACATACCAAGCTCGTCATTACCTAATGATCGGCTCTGAGTGTCTTTGTCGTCACGCAACGCCATACCGGAAATAAAGTATTTAAGTATGATGTCCCATACCTGATCTATCTCAAGCACATCAGAAGTTGATGTGACTGTATCAGGTCTTTTAAGGTAGTAAATTGTAAGATCGTTCGAATCATCATCGAAAATCGTCATAGTCCCGTAAATGCCGTTAGCATCAGGATCATCAGAATTGACAAAACGGTTGGTATAATCGTCACTAAAGTCACTAACAGTACCGTAGAGACCAGCAGCATTGCCACCTGCTGGAGGGTCATCATTAACATCACCTTCTATTGTGTAACCTGTCGCATTAATAGCAATGCCGTATGTAGGATCGTATAAAGGATTATCGGGAGATTGCGGTGCTGCTTCTAACGTCCACTCACCGAAATCAGATACTTCAGGAGTCGGATAAAGTTTGAACTTCCCTTGGTCTAACTTGTCGAACACAATGTACTCGACTGTAGTTCCTGTGGTATCTTCCCAACTCCCTTCGTTCACAGTTCTTATTGCACTCTTATCAGACCACAAATCCATTTGTTCGTGGGAAGCAAATTGGATATTCACCCCGTTCGACAGTATACGGATAACCTTATAACAGTCGTCAGGGAACGAGTAGTCCGAAACCATCGCCTGAACAGGAATGTTGACTTTAGTTCTCAGCAATCCTGCCATCAAGACAATCTGCTTCTGTCCTTCATCAAGTAATCGCAATAATCTTGCGTCAGACCACCTGTCACCGTTAGGATCAGCAAGTGTGTCCCTTACCCGAAGAAGTATATCATCTATCCTGCTCATCTATACTCCGGTTTACATTAGGTAACTCAATACCCTTTTAGCAATAACTTATACGGTGTTCTATTAATCCACACCTCTAAATACGCATCAGAAGTAGAGTCTGAAGACCCCGCAACAATCTGTCGTTCAGTGTATACGGAAAGAGTAGACGTAGTATCATTAGAAGCGTCTTTAGCACCGATAAAGATCATCCCGTCACTTGTAGCGTCAGGAATAGTGCCGTTCGCAATGATTACAGAATTGGAAGGGTCAGTACCTAAAATATCGTTGTCATCAATACTTCCGAGCAGTAGATTACCTCCGCCAATCGTTCCTACAGCGACAATGGAGACAAAGGCAGCTTTAATGCCTTGGACTCCCATGTTCATATAACCGCCTAACATGGATTACCTCCTTTGAGAGATACCTGCGTTAACAGGTACTCGGATTAATTAGGCAGTATATTCGCCTGTAACTTTATCAAGTTCAACATACTCAACAACCAAACGACCTCTAAAGTTTGCATCTACAGGTTGTGACCCGTCAAGGACAACAATATCACCGCCTGTAGCTGAGTACGCTCCAGCCGCCAATACGGTACCGGAATAGAAGTCATTTGCTGTAGCATCAGCAGTAAGTTCGTTAGCTACTACAGTACCGTTGTATGAAACATCAAGGGTATCTGAAGAGGCACTAGCAGTCTGAACCAGCAATTTCACACTGATTATAGCGGACTTATCCGGAAGAGTACATACGGTACTCCCGTCCGATACTGTAGCAATTCCGTCTGCTGCGGCCGAAGCCAAAACTTCAGAAACGAAAACGCAGACCCCTCGCTTCTGATTATGTAGTCCGGTTCTCTTTGTATCTGTTGCTGCCATATTTATCTCCTAATAAAGAGCAACATGCCGAATAAACGGCATATTTTATTAATTATTAAAGTGCAATATCCCAAGCAACAACACCGAAGTCCAAAGAAGCAATCTTAGCTTGACTATAATCGGACTGTTCCGCTGTAAGGATTGTACGTTGAGTTTCCATCCAGACTTCAAGAGCAGACTCGGATTTAATTCCGAAATCCTGAGACTCCTGATATTTGTAATCCGGCTGCTTACCGAAACCGATCTGCAATGCTCCTGCACCTAAGATAAGATTTCTTGAGTGTGTGGCCGCAGAGTATCCGTCCTGTCCTGTCCAGTAAGTACCGTCCCACTGACGCATACCTGCAATCTCAATCTCGGAACCGTCAAGACCTGTGCTTGAAGTACTTCCGAAGAATGCTTCCGCTTCGACAATTACAAGCTGCCCTACCTGACCGATAAGACCTTTAAATACACGATTACCATTTCCTCGCATATCTGCGTGTTGAGCCAGAGCCATAACACCACTGTTAACAGTAGAATTACTCTTCAGATTCGCAGCAGTAAACGGATCAACTACCAATAACCAGATTGATCGCCCGTCAGCCATTCTAAACGGAGATAAAGGAGCACGAGCAGTAGATGCTGTAGTAGTTCCTGTAGACGGATTAGTCGCTATAGAATACCCGAAAGTATTACTTGCACTGTATATACTACCTGTTCTTAAAGTAGCTTCTACGTTTACAAGATCACTGTAAGACAGTTTAGTGCTTGAAGCATCAGTAAAGATACGATGAGTCAACACAGTTCCGTCTTTAAACCCTTGAGCAGCGTCAAATAACGCCTGATCTTTAAAGCGAATGAAGAGATCAGAAAGTTTATTTCTGGAATCCACATGCTGGGCCGTAGACAAATCCCCAACATTAACCGCATCGAATTTATCTCCATTGTCAGCTACCAGTCTGTAACGATCAACAGTTAACGTATTCGAGAATTTCTTCTTCTGCTCTCCTTTACCGTAAGCGGTATCCTTCCCTTTGATGGCTTTTCCTGACAGATTACCGTCAAAATCGAAAACAACAGTATGCCCTTCAGCAGCACTCTCGTTATTAGTTTGAAAAACAATACTGTCTTTCGTGTTTCCTGTGTACGGAGCAAAAAAGGATTTAGACGCAGCCTGAACCAGACCTTCACGCATCCACCGCTTTCTTACTAACTCCGAAGAAGCTGAAACTACATTAGTAGCCATTATAACCTCTAAAATATTGTGTTCTTATAAGTAGAAGATGTGTCAGCATTCTGCGAAGCAACGCTAGGCACTGAACCTCCTCCAACATTAGATAAATCGGGTATATCAGGTGTCTTAGAACCTCCTATAACTTTAGGTGCTGTAAGATACCTGTTCGCTTCAGTCAGGAAGTCGGCAAAGCTAACCTCCCCGTTGCTCAATCTGTTCGTTATCCTCGGAGGGATGTCAAACTTGATAACATCATCAGTTATCTGAGCGTTAGGGTTTTGTGAGTTATACTCATCCAACCTTCTTGATCTCTCAGCGAGTTCTATTTGTTGGGAAGCTTCAGCAGTAAGTTGTCCTAGTTCCGTTTGCAGGGTAGCAGTTGCAGCGTTCTCCAACTCGTTCATCTTCATCCGCCACTTCTGCGGGTCGGAGTACATCAGATCATCAAGTTCTGACTTCGTACTCTCATCGATGTTCAATGTTTGGGAACCTGCTACTCGCTTTTTCAGTTCTTCGGAAACACTCTCCTGTGCTTTCAACTGTAAACGGGTTTTACTGAGTGCACTCTCAGTATCTCTCCGTCTTCTTTCTGCATTTGCAGCGTATTTCACCTCTTCCGGTATGTCTGATTCGGGTAGTAACCAGTGCCCTTTCTCATCTTTCTTCATCGAAGAAACTACTGCACTGACTTTATCATCAAATGAATTACCGTTACCTGAATTACCTTCAGGGATTACGGACTCGACTTGCTCTCGGGGTTCCATATATCCTCTCGAATAGGGAAATTGTAAGTTTAACTATGTGCATGGAATTTACCACAGAAAACACTTGAAATAAAGAAAAAAATGTAATAAAATCACGAGGTTATTAACATTATTAACATAAAGGTGCAGGGATATGGCAGCAACAATAAAATCTT